>JADMIO011683275.1_pt1 | contig 71602 bp, 66 predicted proteins | sample 8958161 | NCBI WGS metagenome assembly JADMIO01 (sample SAMN16585339, study PRJNA669376) | soil metagenome | isolation source: Crop rotation soil | place: USA: Cullars Rotation, Alabama | collected 2011 | reverse complement strand
GCGGTGACAGGTCACCGCACTCCACATTAGGTAGACAGCGGTTGTCGGGAAAGCAATTTGGAGTGCGCCGACCTGTCGGCGCTTTGGTTGTTGCGACCTTTCAAACGGGTTTGCGAAAACGGACGATGCCAAAAAGCCGTAGCTCAACCTACGGAGCAAGAAAGCGGTGACAGGTCACCGCGCTCCAAACAGGGAACTCCATGCCCTCAATAACTAAACAACGGGAGAAAAGTGTGTAAAATGAATTACCGAAGGAATCAGTTTACGAGGCGGAGAACCGGATGAAGCCACGCACAATTGTTGTTGGAGATCTTCATGGCTGCTTTGACGAGCTCGAAGCGCTTTTGAAGAAGGTAGATTTTTCAGAAGACGATCAGGTGATCTGTGTAGGAGATCTTGTTACCAAAGGACCGAAGAACAAGGAAGTTCTCGAGCTTTTCATGTCCGACAAGAGATTTCGCACTGTGATTGGGAATCATGATTTGGCGCTCCGTCGCAAATGGCTCGGTGAGGACATCGAACTGAAACCCGCACAAAAAGAAGCGCACAAGGAACTCAAGGGCGAGAAAGACGCTTATGTGGCTTTTCTTTCCACTTTGCCTTTCATGATTGATTTAGGGACCCATCTGGTGGTCCATGCCGGCATTCGGCCCGGTGTAGAGCTTCACTCACAGACGACGGGTGATCTGACACGCATTCGCACTCTCGGTGCGGATCGCGAAAGCGACGAGGGCACGCCCTGGTATCACACCTACTACGGAGAAAAAATTATTCTGTTTGGTCACTGGCCGGATTCGGAACCGCGCCGCGGGAAGAGCGCGATTGGATTGGACACAGGATGTGTCTACGGCTATGAGCTCACCGCATACATCATCGAAACCGAAGAGTTTGTCAGCGTGAAGGCGAAGAAGAAATATGATGCGGATTAGTTCGCGATGAAGTCAGTACCATCCGCGGTAGCGGATGGGTGCTTCTCGTAGTAAACGACCCACCTGCTACCGCAGGTGGTACTGACCTCATTCCCACGAGCGATCGCGCTATTGCTTCCTGAGTTCCTTGGGAGTCAGCAACAGCGTCAGCGTACCAGTTCTGGCCTTAACCTGGCTCCAGTCGTCAACGCCAAATTCTATTCCCGCAAGCGCCGCAGTCGGCATTCCATGCATTTCGCCCGTCAGTGTCTTGAGCAATTCCTCAAAACCTGGATTGTGTCCCACCAGCATCACCGAATTGGCCTGGTTATCGAGCTTGGAAATGACCGTCAATAGTCGCCGCATGCCGGCTTCATACAAACGTTCGTCAAATCTGGTTTCGACTTGCTTGTCCGCGGACATCAGCACGAGTTGAGTGGTTTGCCGGGCACGCTCGGCCGACGAGCTGATCACCAGGTCCAAAGGAATTTCGCGTTGGCGAATGAGCTTGCCCACCATTTGGGCGTCGCCCAGGCCGCGCTTTTTCAAGGGCCGCTCAAAGTCGCTCAGGCTGTCGTCTTTCCAGCTGGATTTGGCGTGTCTGAGCAGGAATAGGGTTTTCATGGGTTCCTCCTGAAAGAGGGACACACTTTAGTGCAGAATCAAATCACTTATCAATCTTCGGCGTCACAGTATAGAATCTTCGAGCTTTTCATATTTCTGTAACATTACCCGTGGCAGAATAGACACGAATGATCTCTTATGGGCATCACCGCTACCCCGGGCGGCTGTTTGTGGTTGAAGGAACTGATGGCAGCGGAAAGTCGACGCAGTTGTCACTGCTTTACCAGTGGCTCAAATCCGAGGGATATTCGGTCTTTTTTTCCGAGTGGAACTCTTCGCCCCTGGTGAAGGACACCACCAAGCGCGCCAAAAAGCGGCAACTCTTCACGCCTACGACTTTTTCACTTTTGCACGCCACCGACTTTGCCGATCGCACTGAGCGAGACATTATCCCGCCGCTCAAGGCCGGCGCCATTGTGCTCGCCGATCGTTACATTTACACCGCCTTTGCGCGCGACGTAGCCCGAGGTTGCAGCCGCGCCTGGGTGCGCGAGGTGTACAAGTTCGCGGTCAAGCCGACCGCGGCATTCTTCTTTCGGGCGCCGCTCGACGTGGCCATCGATCGCATTGCGTCAGCGCGTCCGCAGTTGAAGTTCTACGAAGCAGGCATGGACATGGACTGGTCGGATGACGAAGAGGAGAGCTTCAAGATCTTTCAGGGAAAAATCCTGGACGAGTACGATCACATGGTGAGCGAGTTTGGTTTGACCGTGATTGACGGTACGCAGCCGATTCGGACCCAGCAGCGCCAAATGCGCGAGATCGTCAGCCGCTATTTGAGAGAGAAACTCAAAGAGAAGGTGGTGTCGGCCCTATGAAAGAGATGAAGTTTTACGGCACCGCGCTTCCGAACATTGAGGTCGAGCCGTACAGCGGAAAACTAATAGTTATTGAAGGCACCGACGGCGTGGGCCGTTCAACCCACGTGACACTGTTGCGAACCTGGCTGGAAGCCGCCGGCCATGCAGTGCTCGACACGGGCATGACCCGATCTGTGCTGGCGGGCCGTGGCATCAAGAACGCCAGGGCGGGGCACACACTAGGCCGTTTGACCACGCAGTTGTATTACGCGACCGACTTCGCTGATCGTCTCGAGAACCAGATGTTGCCCGCGTTGCGGGCGGGTTTTATCGTGCTTACCGATCGCTACATCTACTCAGCCATTGCCCGCGCTGTCGTGCGCGGCTCAGATCCTGATTGGGTGCGGCGAATTTATGGCATCGCGCTGGTTCCCGACGCAGTTCTTTATTTGCGATTGAGATCACCGGAAGAACTCGCCGGCCGAGTCCTGGCGTCGGGCCGGGGCTTTGATTTCTGGGAATCGGGAATGGATCTGGGGCTGGCAAATGACTATTACGACAGTTTTGTCGCTTATCAAAGACGTTTGATCCGCGAATTTGATCGGATGAGCCGTGAATACGGATTCCAGGTCATCGATGCGTCAAAGCCAATTCGCCGCGTAGCAGGCATGCTGCGCCGGGCCATCTCGCGGATCATCGACGTCGAACCGCTAATTTTGCCTTCGGGTGAGCCGAAAGCCGAAGCTCTCGAGAAGCCAAAGCCGTTGGCGGCGCCGGCTAGCGTCAAACCCACTACCTGAGTGGGCTTTGCGCCAAAAGTCTGAAGCAGGCCAATTAGCTGTGCGAGCATTTTCGTTTATGCCCCAAAGGGGCTATGTCCTCCAGCCCCGGGTTGCCGCTTTGGCAACGCGGGGGGAAAGAGTCGAAACGGATTCAACCGCAACGCGGTTGCGTAATTCGTAATGAAATACCTGACAAGTACGCAACCCCGGAGCGCTTGAAACAGCGTGCCCAAAGCGGCAACCCTGGGCTGGAGGACGGAGCCCCTTTAGGGCAGCCTTGAGAACACACGATTCATTCCACGTGTTTTCCGCCTTTTGAGGCAAAGCTACCTGAGTGCATGAAAATCGCCGCAATTGACGTCGGATCTAACTCGATCAAGTTGGTGGTCGTGGATGCCGCGGCCAGCGATTCATTTGCAGTGTTGGCGCGCGATAAGGCGGCGGTGCGCCTCGGGCATGACACGCTGAGGCTCGAACGGCTATCGCCCGACGCGATCGAACGCGCCGCCCAATGCATCAAGAGTTTTCGATCGATTGCCGAGACACGGGGAGCGGAGAAAATCTTTGCCGTAGCCACGGCCTCGGTGAGAGAAGCGCGCAACGCGGCCCAATTCATCAAAGAGGTCAAGCGGGTTGCCGGCGTATCGGTCGAAATCCTTTCGTCCATCGAAGAAGCCCGCCTCATTGGTGTCGCTGCGGCGCAAGGTTGCGCGGCCGATGCCGTTGCAATGCTGAACATAGACATTGGCGGGGGCTCGACTGAGATGTCGCTCATGCGCAACGGCGCACCTGCCGGATTGTTATCGGTCAAGTTAGGCGCGGTTGGCACTTCGGAAAAATTTCTTTTCTCAGACCCGCCAAAATCAAAAGAGTTGCGCGCGCTGCGCGAAGAGGTGCGTGCGGCACTCGAAAGACCCGCGCGCGAGTTAATCGGCTCGAGGTGGCAACTGGTCACGGGCACATCAGGCACGATTCTGGCGCTGGGCAACGCTTTGAGATTGCGCGCCTTGAGTGCTCCCGAGCGACAGGAAGAAGGCGCGCGGCCGGCGGGCGACGAAATCTCACTGCCAAAACTTGTTCGTTTCAATGCCCGCCTCGCGGAAATGACCGCGGTGGAAAGACGCAGAGTGCCGGGCATCAGTTTGCAGCGATCGGAGATCATCATTGGCGGTGGCCAGATCCTCGAGGGTGTCATGCAGGCACTGCGAATCGAGACCGTGCGAACCTGCGGTTGGGCTTTACGAGAGGGCGTATTAATCGATCGGCTGCGTGGAATCGAAGCTGAATCGCAACAGGAGTCGGTAAGTTTTCCCGACTATCGCTTAAAGGCGGCGCACGCGGTGGGACGCCGCTTCGGGTACGAAGAGACGCACGCGCAGCAAGTGGCGCGACTGGCCGAACGAATCTTTGATTATCTGGTGCGCTCCGGCTCGGCTGATCTCGATCGGCATCACCGTACGCTTTTGTCGGCCGCGGCGCTGCTGCATGACGTTGGTTATCACATCGCTCACGAAGCGCATCACAAGCACGCCCTTTACCTGATCAAGCATTCCGAACTCACCGGATTCTCAGAAGCCGAGCGTGATGTCATTGCTAATGTGGCCCGATATCATCGCGGATCCGAGCCGAAAGAGAGACACGAATTCTTCGCGCTCCTGAATCAGACGGACCGGGAAACTGTGCGCCGGCTGGCTGCGATTCTGAGGATCGCGGACGCGCTCGATCGGCGACACGACAACCGCGTCAGTGACTTGCGCTGTGCGCGCAACGGCCGGGTAATGCAAATTGAAATGCAGAGTGATGCTAATTGCGACCGCGAGATTGCCGCCGCCGAACAAAAATCCATATTGTTCGAGCAGGTTTTCGAGTGTCGTCTGACCTTCAGCCGTCGCGCCGCCGCGAAACGAGCTTAGGAATCAAATTTTGTAAATCGTGTTCGGGTGCTGGTCATTGTGAAAGCAAAAAAGATCTCAGGACTGGATTGTTCTGCGCCGGCTGATCAGATGATTCGCCTGGTGTTGCGGACGCAGTTGAAAGCGCTGTGCAAGTTGCGCGAACCAGCGCTCGACTGGTCTGACTCGGAAGGGGTGCATGACATGCGAGTGCTTTCACGACGCATGCGCAGCGCGATTAGCGACTTTCAGCCTCATTTGCGTAAACCAGGCCTGCCGGTCAGAAACGTGAGAGCGATTGCGCGCAGCTTGGGAGAAGTGCGTGATGAAGATGTGGCGTTGGCAGCTCTCGAAGCACTGCAAGCTCACGCGCCTGACAGCGCCGCAGAGGGAATTGGAAGATTGTTGGAAGAACGACGTGTGCGCCAGGCTAAGGCCCGCGCCACTCTCATGGGCGTGATCAATACTACGGCGCTAAGTCAGTTTCGCGTCGAGTTCCAAACGCATATTCGCAACCTTGCATTGGCTCCTTCAAAGGCCACACCAAAATCCGCAGCGCCTGACTCTGAAGTTGTGACGCCGGTCCTTACTTTCCGGGCGGTTGGGGTTAAGGCGATTAGTGGGCGGCTCAAGGATTTCCGCTCGGCGGTACGGACCATCTACTTTCCTTTCGAGATTCAGGACCTTCACGAGTTGAGAATTCTCGCGAAACGGCTTCGTTATGCGGTCGAACTATTTCGCTTTTGCTGGGGCAAGGATCTGAACGAGACCGCCAAAGAGATTGCGACACTGCAAACGTCGCTTGGAGAGCTGCACGACTGTGATGTTTGGATTGAATACCTGGGCAAGCGTTTGAAGCGAGTTACGCGCAAAGGTCGTGACAATGCTGAGAACGTGAGGGTGCGCAGTGGCTACACATGGCTGTTGCGCCACTTCAGCAAGAAGCGCACTGAGCATTACCGCGACGCGCTCGGGCGTTGGCAACAATGGGAGGCCGAAGGGTTTCTGGACGAGTTGGAATCAATTCTCAAAAACATTCCTCCCGAGCCTGAAAAAGAAGAAGGCCACACCTGATTAGTGTGGCCTTTGCTGTTTCATAGCGGTGAATAAAATTATTTTTGTTCTGCCGCGGTCTTTCCATGTTCCTGCATGCGCGCGGCGTAATCCTTCACAAAGTCTTTAAAGGCGCCGTGCCCCCAACTCGTGTAGAAATCGTACTGCTTCATTTCCTTGTAGACCTGATCGAAATTCCAGTTGTAGAACTCGAAACGGTAAACCGCGCCCATCGCGCCAGTGCGATGACGGCCGCCCGCGCAATGCACGAAAAACTTTCCTGTGTTCGGATCGTTTACGGTTTTCAAAAACTCTTCAGTTGCCTGCGGAGTGGGATACTTCTTGCCGATCATCGGAATGTTCACGTAGCGCATTCCCAGCGACTCAACCATGGGCCGCTCGTACTGTTCCGGATCCTCGCGCAAGTCAATAACGGTCTTAATGCCGAGAGCAGCCAAATCTTTGTAGTCGCTTTGCTTCGGCTGTCCGCCGCGGAAAAAGCGCGCATCCATCTGACCGAAGTTTTTGATTCTTACTGCGGGAGTCCTGGTGTCGGCGCTGTTTGCTTCCTGGGCAGCACAACCGACTGCCAGAGCAAAACCAACTAATAGAGTTCCCAGAAGATTACGAAGAAAAGCGCGGCGTTGTGTGACTGGCATCAATGATCTCCTTAATCACAGTCGAGGACCATTCGAAATGTCCTGTTCGACCTCTTTGCCAGTACGCAAGATACCACCAGGAGGTTCCTGACTCAACATTTCGCAGGGGAAGCGTTGCAGTTGCTAAAGCGCCGGCAGGCCGGCACACTCAAAATTGGCGTACTCCAAAATTGCGGTACTACAGGAGTTCTACCGGCGCAAGCGGTTTACCAGGATTCTCGCGGTATTTGAATGTCCGCCTGTGATGACGGGATAGGAGTTCGTGCTGCTGAAAAGGAGTCTGCCCCGACTTTCAATACGTGCCTGGACTACATAGCGATGACTCTGCACAATGCGGCCCGGGTCGTACTGCAAGTCAAAGTTGAAAGGAACTTGCCGGCCTTCAGCGCGAATAGTCTGTTCCGCAATCGTCGCCCCGCGCCGCGAAACATCACGCAAACTAATCTTGATCATAGCGTTGGCGGGAAGGGCAATCCGCTGAAGGTAAGTCACGGTTCCGGTTACGTGACCTTCCGGGGGCGCCTCGCCGGTCCCGGCTGCGTCTGACGTGAAGGTCAGCAGTGATCGACCATTCGCATTTAAATACAGCTCGTCGCCGCGAACCAAAAATCCGGTCACTCTTTCGAGATTTGCCAGAAAAGTGTTTTCGATTTGCTGGATATTCTGATCAAGGCAGGCACGTTTAGTACTAAGAGTTCGCGAGAACTTGAGCCCCGGACCGTTGAGTTCGAAACTGCCGGCAAAACGGTTGCATCCGCCGTCGCCGGATGTTCGCTTCGTCGCTTCATCAAACTCGATGAAGGCCCTGGTTGAATTTATCGCAACGCCATTTATCTCGATCAGTTTCCATTTCTTGCCAAACAGAGACGACTGCGTACCGGCGCCGGCCAGAGTTGCTGCAATTGGATGCGCAGACAATGATGAAATCCCTGCGATCAAAATCGCCAAAACCAGAATGAGAACCTTGTGCGGCAAACTAATAGCGTTCATAAGAAACCCCCCGTACCTGAACGACCACTATATCGCTTCTTGCGCAGCCTGGAACATGTCAGCATCGAAGCGCAAGGGAATTGTGAGACATCCTTGTAACTTTCGTTTTGCTTCCTCGGCTATTTTCAGGGAGCCAACGGCGATACGAGTTGGGCGCACAGCCGGCCGGAAAACGAGTATGGAACCGAAAAGCTCAAAGCTGGTGACACGCTGCTGTTTGGACGAAAGACCTACGAGATGATGGTTCAGTTCTGGCCCACCGACGAAGCGAAGAAGAGTGCGCCGGAAATGGCAGAAGCCATCAACCAGGCCGAGAAGATCGTCTTTTCACGGACGCTCGATGAGGTTGAATGGAATAACGCGCGTTTGATGAAAGACAACATCATCGAAGAGATTAGAAAGATGAAGGAGACCTCCGGCAACAACCTCACTGTCCTGGGAAGCGGGAGCATCGTGAATCAGTTTGCGGACGCCGGGTTAGTTGACGAGTTCCAGATCCTGGTTCACCCGATCGCCCTGAATGACGGCACGCCGATTCTGCACGACATCAAACACAATCTGGATTTGAAGCTGGTTGATACAAAGACTTTCGACAGCGGAAATGTCCTGTTGGTTTACCAACCAGCCAGATAAAGTCTAAGATTCCCAAATCTGAAACTAGCTAATAGTGACTCAGCAACACTTGTCGAAGGAAACCGCAACCCCCGCTCGTAAAAAACGCTTTTACTCGCGTCCGATCTTTTACCGGCTTCTACTCGTCGCCGGCTCTGTGGTCTTAGCGCTGATGATCATGGAGGTCGTACTGCGTGTCACCGGTTTTACTTACTTCAATCCATACATTCCCGATCCGGACGTGGGCTATTCGTTGAGACCCAACGCGGAAGGGTGGTGGACCCGCGAAGGCCGGACCTATGTGAAAATCAACAGCCGGGGTTTCCGCGATCGCGAACATACACCAGCAAAGCCACCTGACACCTTTCGCGTGGCCGTTCTCGGCGATTCGTTTGCTGAGGCCCTTCAGGTGCCCCTCGAGAAGACCTTTTGGTCAGTCATGGAGCGGCAGTTGCCGGGCTGTTCTTCAAATCCAAAACGCAAAGTCGAGGTGCTCAATTTTGGTGTTTCCGGTTTTTCCACGGCACGGGAGTTGGTCCTTCTCGAGAAACGCGTCTGGCAATACGCGCCGGATCTGGTTGTATTGCTGGTCACGACACAGAACGACGTTCGCGATAATTCACGCAGACTGACTCGCTACAAAAACCAACCGTTGCCCTATTTCGTTTTCCGCGACGGCCAGCTGGTGTTGGACGACTCGTTGGTGGCCGAGAGGAACCGCACCCGGACTTTTCGTTTGCAGAACTCGTTTCCCGGCCGAGCATACCAATGGCTGCAAAGCCATTCCCGGGTGATGGGGCTTGTTTACACTGTACGCGAAGGTGCGCTCTCGCCACGCTCGTCTCCTGCAAATGAACCGGGACTCGATGATGAAGTCTATCGCGAGCCGGCAACGCCTGAATGGAAAGAGGCGTGGCAATTGACCGAAGCGCTTATGTTGAGAATGCGTGATGAAGTCCGCGCTAAAGGGGCGAGTTTTCTGGTGGTCACCGGCAGCTCGGGAATACAGGTCACGCCGGAGACCCAAACGCGGCAGGCATTCATGAAACAGATCGGCGTCGACACACTTTTTTATCCTGATGCCCGAGTAAAACAATGGGGTAGCGCTGATGGTTTCGAGGTCCTCAATCTGGCAGAGTCACTCTATGAGTATGCCGGCCGCAATCAGAGATTTGTGCAGGGGTCCATTGAATCAGGCGGAAGAGGCCACTGGAACGAATTGGGCCATCAGCTCGCGGGTAATCTGATCACAGAAGAAATTTGCCGGAAAGGGTTTTGAACTCATTCCCAGCCCAACCGCCTCTGCAACGATTTGATTCTCATTCGCAATGGTGATGACGCGATTTCTCTGGGCCAAATATCGACTGAGCTCGAAATATGCACCTGGAGATAGTTTCGCGGCGTGGCCATCGCCGTGATTCTCGAAACTGAATGATAGGAACGCGCGGTGCAGGGAAACGCGACCATCAGGTTGTGACGAGGAGTAATGCGCGTCTCGGGCGGTGACGACGCGCCGTTGTGCAGAAACAGCTCGCCACCCTCCAAGTGGTTTTCGTCCTGGTCGCACAGATAAATCAACATCGAGATCAGACGGCGAGCATGATCGACATGGATCATTCGGTCGTAGCCTATTCGTCCCTGATGAATATCCATGCGTACCCACAACTCTTGGGGCTGATGCTCGACACGGCGCAGCCTCGGGCGCTCTTTATCGATGCGATCTTCACAATAGGAAATGTAACGCGCCTTTGATAGATCAAGTTGGCAACCGGCGCGCTCCCATACTTCCGCAAACTGTTGCACGCCCCAATCGATGAATGCCTGACTTTGAAAAGTGTCGAATAAGGCGCGCCATGTGAGGCTCGTTTCAAGCAGGCGCGCATAGCCCTCATCACCCCAGAAAAGCGAGAAGCCGGTTGGCCCACTGCCGGGTGGACAGTCGGGAAACGAGTCGCGGAGTTCCCGGTAAGCCGATGCCGCGATGAATTCGCGATGAGTCGCATGGGGAAACGGAGTATTCGTCACCGAAAGGCGACTTAGATCGCAAACGGCCTGAGTGTCAGTTGTGTGTGCGGCTGTTATGGCGGAGGACATGAACGAAGCTTCTCAATTCAGCTTATCTGCGAATCGTCGAATCTGGCTTTAAGTTCGGTAATGGGCAGGTGGACCCTGGCAGCCTCTTTTTTGCGGGTCGCGCGCGCAGCGAACGACGAGCACAGTGCCTCGTAACGTGCCACCACCGACTCGACCTGAAATTGGTCGATGACTCGAGCGCGCGCAAGACGGCCCATCGCCTTTCGTCCTGCAGGGCCGAGCGCGATTAGCTTTTCCCAGGCTGAAGCCAGGGCGGGAGCGTCACGAGGCGGCACGACTATGCCTTCATCACCCACAATCCGCGGCGAATCGCCGACGCGCGTTACCGCACACGGGACTTCGCACGCCATCGCTTCGCCGATCACGTTCGGAAAACTTTCGCTAAAAGAAGAAAGCGAAAAAACATCCAAGGCCGCTGCGATGCGCGGAATATCATGCCGCTCTCCCAGTAGCCAGACGCGACCCTCGAGTCCCGAGTCCTTAAGCAGCGCACTCAACTCGGAATTTTGATCGTCGACTCCATAACCGGTCATCACGAAGTTCACGTTGGGACGCTCCGGCGCCAGCAGGGCGGCCGCCTTCAAAAAGTTTGCGTGGTCTTTTGTCGGATGAGATCGCCCCGTCGTTCCGATTAAGATCGCGTCGGCGGGCAAGCCAAGCTCAGCACGCAGCGATGCGCGAGCATCATCTGAAGGCACAAACTCTGACGTGTTGATACCGTTGGGTATGACGCAGCTCTGACCCAGATAGTAACCGAACCGCTGATGCTGTTTCTGACTCGCATAAGAAACAAAAATAATCCGATCCGCCAATCGCGACAGTAACGCGCACGTTCTGATGACGGTGGCGGTGAGAAATTTCTCAGAAGCCAGGGATGCGCTGGCGTAATGAATGCTCCACAAAACGCGTGGGCGGCGAGACATGAAAAGACTGGCTAACTGCGCTGCCAGACAACTGTGATACATCCAGCCGAGGACCAGGTCCGGTTTAAGACGGCGCAGCAAACGCACCAGCCGGAAAAATTCCAGCAGCGAAGGCGAGCCTGGCTTCATTCTAAGCATGTGCACCGGGACCCCCACCGCCTCGATCCGAGCGCGCAGATCCCCGCGGTCGATTAACGAAACAACTTCAGGGGCAAAACGATTCAAGTCGGTTTCGGCAAGCAACTTATAAAGCATCATTTCTGCGCCACCGACAGAGAGATCGCTAATCACGTGCACGACCGCAATTCGCTTCGGTGGATAATTCGTCGCGTATGAAGTGGGCCTTACATCTTCGGCGTGAGTGAATCGCGGCCCTTCTGACTTCGATATCAAAGTTACTTACCTCAGTTGAATGCGTTCAGAGTCGGATTGAGCAACGCAAGGGATTTGAGTTGCAGCATTCGGGGGGCCGCAGAGACTGACATTTCCCTGCTAAGATCGCATGGCGGGCCGGATCGGTCAACCCGTAATTTCAGCCGGCTAAGACAGGGCCTTGACGATTGAGGCAGTCGCGGACGCGTTCAGCTCGTCACGCAACGAAATCGGTCTTTCCCAAACGGACTCGCGATCATTCGACAACAGTTTTGTGACGAGTTTGTGCAGGCGTTGTTCGATTTCAGTGCTTGAGGGGGAAATGGCCCAGCTGGCTAAGTCATAAGTCCTGATAAAGCCTTCCGTCCGCTGATCGACATTCCAGAGCACAAAGGGAGTACCAAGCGAAAGGGCGATGACGGCAGTATGTAAGCGACCCGTAATCACCGCAGACGAGTCAGCGACTAGAGCAAAATATTCCTCGGGGGTTTGTGGCAGGACAATATTCCCTGTTTCCCCAAACAAGGTTTGGGCCAGTGGAAGGTCGTGCGGATCATTGCAGGCAATCACGACGTCCTTGCCTGATTGTTTGAGGAACTCGGCCAATGAAACCAAGGCACGAAACATCGGGCGTCCGTGCCGCCAAACCTTACGAAACTGATGCAGACTACTCCAAAAGCGCCGCGGCGGAATTACAATTAGCACTCGGTTTGGTGGTGTCTGCTTTACGCGACGATTGAAGATGAACGTGGCGGGATCTCCGGTCAGAATGGCCTTTGAGACGCCCATCTGATGCAGCCATTCCAGCGTGACCACGTCGCGAGCGCCGGAAAGCCGCGCGTAGTCATTAAGTAATCTGATTTCGCTGATAGCACGCGCACTGGCCTGGTGAAGAGGAGCACCAAAACCCGAGCCCGACCCGATTCCCAACAACAACAACGGCACGCGCAGGTGCTGAAGGGCGTCTTTTTCCAGATGAATTCCCCAATGCCATCGATAATTGCCTTCGTAAAGATTCGAGCCCCCGACCACAACTAAGTCGGCTTCATCGTTAGCGCGTTCAATCGCGCGCAACGTCAGTCCGTAGTCCAGGCGATCGCTGCCGCGATCGTTAACGTCAAAAAGCGTGATTGAAACATCCGGGTCGATCCGTTGGAGCATCACCTCAATGCCGCGTTGCACAAAGTGATCGCCGATATTCTTTGTGCGCGGAAAGAAGTGATGGACTCGCATGCGTCAGTCGAGGTTCTCACGTTCCTTCAATTTGCGCCAAACTACGGCGCTGAACAATGATCGCAGCACCAGCGCATCGGCCAATTGAATGATTGCCATTGAAAGCGCACTTAGCCTGCCCATCGCTACTACCGCAATTACCGCAATGCTACTTATCAATAGAGCAAGGTTGTGCCATGGCAGTTGGTCCAGACTGAGAGCCAGCGGGCGAAACACCAGCAACACGAGCAACAACCACGCGGCCACGGCCAGGAGATAGAAGACCGGCAACGCGGGACCGTAGTCAGGCGGGAGGAACATCACAATCAGCAGGTGCCCAAACAAAATCAGGACCGACAGCAGGACACCGCTGAGGATTGATGCGCGCCACAAGTAGCGCGTCAGCAGTTCTCGCAGCTCACGAAAATGCCGATGGCCAGTCAGAGCGGTAATCTCGGGAATAACTGCTGTTTGAATGTTAGTTTGCAGGAAGGCAAGCGGAGCTGTTAGTTGCTTGGCGAGACCGTACCAGGCGATTTGCGTCGGAGTTGAGAACAACCCGAGCAAAAAGATGTCTCCAGGAGAAATGGCCAGCTTCAAGTAACCCGAAAGATTGCTATTGAACAAACTGCTTGTGATGGCTGCGCGGTGTCTTTGTAAGCCGCGCCACGAGTCACTGGTTCGTGCTCCGGCAAAGACCCCTCGTGACAAACTGAGTGCTTTTACCAACGGCGGCACAGTTTGGATTAGTACGCCGATCGCGAAGACTGCCGCAATTACCTGGAGGTCGTAGTGGGGCTGCTTGACCAGGTAAACGCCAAGCAAGACTAAGGTGACCATGCTGCCGATAACCTGCGGCACAATCACTGAACGAAATCGATCATGAAGTCTTAGAATGGGCTCGTAGACTCCGCTGAAGGAAGTCAACAGAATCGTGCAGCCATAAATGCGGAAAAGCGGAGCCAGACCCAGGTTGGGATAGAAGGGCTCGGCAAGTACCGGCGACAGGAAGAACACCAGCCCGTAACTTGTCAGGCCTGACGCCAGAGACAGTCCGAGCCCCAGCAACAACAGTCCTTTCAGCGCGTGCTTGTCGTCACGCTCCTGGAAAGCGGGAAAAAAACGAAATAGAGCGTCACTCACCCGCACTCCAAAAAAGGATTCAAGAAAGACGAAAAGGTTAAGCACGATGAGGAGGCGACCAAAATCCTCGAGCGAAAGCACGCGTGTCAACAGCGCTGTCTGTGCAAACTTGATCGCAATAGACAAAGCGGAACCAGTTGCACTGAGCGATGCATTCCGCTTGAAGCGCCGCCAGATTGAACCGTCGTCGCTGCTGCGTTGAAAGAAATCCGTCTTAACGTTCATTCGCTAGGATCGACGAAGTCATTCAAAGTTCGGCTTCAACTGTCGGGATGGCGGTGGTGTCTCGTCTCAGCCACTGCTTAATCGGTCTTGCACCCTCGGTCGCGAGCGCGATTAGCAGAATTATGAATACATAGCGCAGCCGATAGAGTGCACCGATGTTGAGCACGACCAGACCCAGCATCGTGATACCGATTGCGCTCACCAGCCACAGAAGCCAAATACTGTAGCGACGGCGGCCGTGCCAAAGACCAATCAAGGCCAGGCCTTCGATAAAATACGTCACGAGCATTTCGAAGCCGCTCAAAAGCCGGCCGGACCGTTGCACCTGGGCTCCGAGGCCAAACCACATGCTGGGAAACGGCGCGAGATAGCCGATCATTACAGCGCGCGGCAAGTAGCGAACCAGGTCGCCCGTGGTTTTCATCGGAACATCAACGTCAATGTTCGAACCCGCATCGGCAAATTCAGTGGCGAAGGCGAGTCTCAACTTGCGGATGCGCGCAATTCCTCGTGACCAGGGATTTGTGAGCTTCTCAGACTCTGGTTCGATTTCTCTTTGCGGTTCGCGCGAGTTCGTCGAGATGTTCGAATCCGACGCCGTAACTATTTGACCAGTCGAGGCGCGCCGTTCGAATTGGGGGATCGCACGTGTTACCGCAAAGGTGACAAGAGTCAGCAAGATCGCGCTCATCAAAGCGGGAATTCGCGCGCGCCACTCTGAGCGAGGGCCTGAGGAGGAACGCGACTCAATCACAATCCGCGCGGTTAAGAGTAAGGCGGTCAACAACGGAGTGGCGATCAACAGTTCTGCCATGCTGTCGCGAGCAAGCCAAACGACAATCGCCAAGAGACCGCCGGCCAGCGCCAGCAGGATCGCCCGCCACCATGAGAATCTCTTCGTGAGCAACTCGACGCAGATGAACGCGATCACCAGCATCCCGGCAATGAAGAATGGTTCCTTAAGTAATTGCGTCGTATGCAAGACGAAGGAAGGCCAGATCCCAACGATCGCCGCCGCCACCAGCGCAAATCGGCCGTCGGAAATCTCCCTTGCCAGAAAAAATACAAACACAAGGATGATCAAGTAACCGAGTCCGTTAAGTGGTTCGACACTCAGGACATTTGCGCCGAACAGTCGGCCGAATGTGGCGAAGCAAACCGAGTACGCCTTTACGTAGACGGGGGAGGGCGCCCGGAGCCATGTGCTGATTCTCCCCCGGATCAGTTCATCGCTGAGTTGCAACGCTTCTGCGCGCACCTTGATTCCGTCAGAAGCAACCGGCACAGCAATCCCGTTCCGATCAAATAATCCGGGCATTAACTGGTAATGCCCGATCAAGGTCACGGTGGCGCTCACCAAAAAGTGGAAGATTGCGGCAGCGATTAGCAGGCGGGCAGGCCGCAAGCTGGTTAGCTGCCTGACGATCTTTTCAGTTTTGCGGGGAAGGCTAGTGTCCAACGCGGCGCATGATATCAGTAAATCTTGGATCACTGCGCAAACTGTCGTGCATCGGATCGACTTTGAGATAAATCATGTAGAACGAGCCTTCGTCATAAGACTTGGCGAGGTATTGAATGGCTTCGTTCTTCATGCCCAGGCCGGTGTAAATCGTGGCGATGCTGAACGAGGGCACAAACTCATTCCGGGATCGTTCCTGCAGGTCCCTGATCAGCTTAAGGGCTTCGGCCCTTCGTCCGGAAAGCGCATAACCGTGACCCAGCGCGGCAATCACTTCCGGAATTGACGGTTCTATCTGAATGGCTTTCTGAAACTGGGCGACCGCCTCGGTCAATTTCCCCTTTTGTTCATAACAGCGGCCAAGCACCACGTGTGATACCCAATAGTTGGGCTCGAGATCAATGGCCTTCACAAGCTGGTTAACGCAATCGTCATAGCGACGCCCCATATAGAAATCCCACCCGATGTCTGCATTCACCGCCGCCGATAGAGGATCGAGTTCAAACGCCCGCTGGTCTTCGGCATAGCTTTCTTCAAAGCGCCCCATCGCCGCGAGAAACCACGCCAGGAACGAACGGCCGAGCGCATAGTTCGGATCGATCTCAATCGCGCGCCGGAATTCACGTTCAGCAGCCGGCCAGTTCCAATCGTATTGCAGCGATATCATCGCCACGGTTGTGTGCGCCTCGGCGAGTGATTCATCAAGTCTCAACGCGTTCTGTACTGCCTGTCGCGCCTTCGGCACGGAATCCTTTGGAGCAAAAACCCAATCCGTCTGGTTCAAATAGCAAAACGCCAACCCGCTGTAAGCGAGAGCAAAGTCGGGATCCTTTCCGATCGCTTGCTCAAAAAAATCGATTCCCTTGTTAAAGCCGTCTTTGGTGTAACGCGAAGAGTAGTAATGGCCTTTGAGATAAAGTTGGTAGGCTTCGGAACTTTTTGTGTAATGCTTAGTGACGCGATTCTCGTCGGCGCCTGACAGCTTGAGTTTAAGATTTTGGGTTATCTCACTGGCAATCTCTCTTTGCGTCGTCATTAAGTCAGCCAGTTTGCGATCATACTGCTTGCCCCACAGCAGTGTGTTGTTGCGCACGTCAACCAGCTCGACGCTAATCATCAAATCCTCTCCGCGCTGGGCCACGCGACCCGTCATCACGGCGTTGACGCCCAGCTGACTGCCGATCTGGACCGGATCAAGGTCCTTGCCTTTATAGCGAATGACCGAACTCGTGGGGCTGACTTTCAAGTCCGGCAGTTGAGACAGCCGGAAGATGAGCGATTCCGCCAAACCTTCGGAAAGATACTCAGTGTCGGCGTCAGCGTTCCTGTTTTGAAACGGGAGGACGGCAATCGAGTTGATCGGACTACTGTCGGAGGAAGTCGGGGGGCGCCGGGCAGCCAAATAATAAATAATCCCGACAGCTGACAGCAGAACTGCGGCCAACGCCGCGAGAGCAAATTTCCGCTTCTTGAGTTCGGCAACAATATATTCAGCGCTCAAACTGGTGGTCGCCGTTGCCGGCCGCGGGTGCGAAAGTTCAGTCCGGGCTTCACTCGGATCGGTCGACAGGCTCGATTTCATGTCACGAAACTCGAGCTCTCTGCGCGCTGTTTTCAAATCAAGTAGCACTTCCCGGGCCGTCTGGTAACGCTCGCCGGCATCTTTTCTGAGAAGCTTGTTGGAGATTCTTTCGATCTCGAGCGGAATTTGTGGCAGCCACTCCCGTAGTGGAACGGGCTCTTTGTGAACAATGGCGGCGATGACATCGATCGGTGTTTCGCCCTCAAAAGGTCTTCTCGCGCTCAGCATCTCATACATGACTACGCCAAGACTGAAAATGTCGGTGCGCGCGTCGACGGGCAGACCTTTAGCCTGTTCAGGCGACATGTATTGTGCCGTGCCGATGATTAGTCCGGGGCTCGTGCCTCCTTTGATTGTGGTGGCATTCTCAGGGTCGGCGTCCGGAGTGAGGGCGGGTTCGGTAACCTTGGCAATTCCGAAGTCGAGGATCTTGATTAGTCCGTCAGGGCGGACCATCACATTCTCAGGCTTTATATCGCGGTGAATGATCTTTGCGTCGTGGGCGGCCTCGAGGGCCGAGGCAATCTGAAGACCTGCGTCGAGCACCGACTCAAGCGGCATCGGACCGCCACTCAAAGTGGTATGAAGCGTTTCACCGTCAATGTATTCGACGGCGATGAAGTGCAGGTTGGCGCTTTCACCAATCTCGTAAATCGTGATGATGTTCGGATGGTTGAGGCCGGACGCGGCTTTTGCTTCCTGCACAAAGCGGCGCATCCTTTCGTCGTCGCCGGCTAAGTCTTCGGGCAGGATCTTTAACGCGACCCGGCGATCGAGTTCGACGTCCTGCGCCAGGTAAACTTCGCCCATCCCGCCCGCGCCAAGCTTGGCGCGGACTTCATAACGGCCGAGTCGGGTGCCGGGATGAATTGTCATCGTGATCGCTCACGCGACTTTGCGCGCACGTGAGCGGATTTTAGCCGAGTTTATGGGTGTCAGGCCAGATTCAGACGAACCACATTCGAATGAACCCGCCCCGGTGCGCTATCGTATTGTTTTTCGGCGATGTACGACCTTATTTCAACACTGGCCATCAGCATGGGCGCCTCGTGGGTGGCAGGCATCAATTTGTACGCCACCGTCGCGACTCTGGGACTGCTGGGACGGTTTGCCCATCTGAAACTACCCGGCGAACTGGATGTCTTAACCAACTGGTGGGTCATCGGCGTGGCTTTGTTCATGTTTGTGGTCGAATTTGTCGCCGACAAAATTCAGTTAGTGGACAGCGTCTGGGATGTGATCCACACATTCATCCGAATTCCAGCGGGCGCAATTCTGGCCGCGACCGCATTTGGCGATTTTGATAAGAGCATCCAGGTGATTGCGCTGCTGGTGGGTGGAGGACTGGCGGCGAGCTCACACGGGACCAAAGCCGCGACACGCGCTCTCATCAACACCAGCCCCGAGCCGTTTTCAAACGTTGCGGTCAGTCTGTTCGAAGACGTTCTTGCCGTTGGCTCAATTCTGCTGGCGGCGTTTGTGCCTGTCCTTGTTTTTCTGGTGATCGGCGTAGGCGTCGCCTTCTCGTTCTGGCTGCTGCCGCGCGTGATCAGATTTTTCCGGGACGTGGGACGGAGGCTTCGCCGGTTCTTTAGTCCGGCGCCCGCGTAATGCTCGTCGCTTAGCTCTTACGTCAATTTGTCTTGTTCTTTCCGAGCGTCTTGCAGTACGGGCAGATCGGAATCCGCATCTCTCCAGAAGGTAAAGAAATCCTGATAAGTCTTTCGCGCCTTTTCAGAGTCGCCGCTGAGAGTCGCCGCGCGGGCCAGTCCCAGTTGCGCGAGCGCGTACATCGGCGAGGTGGGCTGCGAGCCGCGGCGATCCAAAATCTTTTGAAACTCGGCAGCGGCCTCGTCTGCCATTCGCCGGCTTAGGTAGGCCTGACCGCGCAAGTACAAAATCTGGAATGACGCGTAGCCTTCGTAAGGTCTCGTCGTTTCCAAAAGGTCCATTGCCTGGGCCGCATTTCCTTTTTGCAATTCAATCCGTGCCTGGACCAGCGGTAACAGAATCTTGTTGAGCACCGTGTCCGTCGGCCCGCGTTTCGCCAAATCGGTAACGATAGTTTGCGCCTGGACGGTCTCGCCGCACGTTGCCAATGCGCTGGCTGCGTTGGCCATCATCAATGGATTGTGCGAGATCTCGAGCGCTCTGGTGGTTTCAACCTGCACTCGTCCGCAATCACCGAAGAGGGCATCGCGCGTGGCGCTGCCCACCGCAATCTGCGCGGCGACATCTTTGAGGTCGCGACGATCTGCGAGCTCAAAGGCGCGGTCGGAAAACTCCGTGGCTTTTTTCAATTGCCCCGAAAATGCCGCGGTTTCGGACTGCCAGCCCTGGGCTGCATATTCATCGGGCTTTCCGCTCATCCAGTCGATCTGCTGCTTCATCGTTGCCGCGTCGCCCTGCACGAACGCAATCCGGTAAAGAATTCTGTGCATCGCCGTCGTGTCCAGTTTTTGCGCCTGGGCGTCGGCGATGACTTTTTTGGCTTCGTCGTAACGATTCAAGCCGAGCAATGCTGCGGCCTGAAGTGAGTAACCGGAAGCCGAGCTCGGGTTGAGCCGCGTAGCTTCGCGGGCGGCTTCGAGCGCCTTATCAAATCGACCGAGTTCGTTGTACTTAACCGCCAAATTGTTTGGGGGTGAACCATCCCGCGGATAGGTGCGCCTCCACAACTCGAGGGTCTCGAGATATTTTTCCAGTTCGCCCGTGACGTTGTCGTAATAGCCCGCAGAAATGTAGAAGCGTTCGCGCTCGCTGACGCGGTCACGCAGCTCGAAGGCTTTGCGCGAGGCGTCGGCCGCCAGATCATTCTGCCGCGTGTTGTAATACATTGAAGACATCCGGGCATATGCCAGCGCAAAGTTGGAATCTATTTCGGCGGCCCGCTTGAGCAGGGGAATGGCGTCGAGATACTTGCCCTTCAACTGCTGCTCAACTGCCAATGAAAAGGCTTTGAGAGCTTCAAGCGAAGCGGTTGTGCCCTGTTCGATCGGCGCATCAAACTTTTGGATTGATTGCAGTGACTCGCCGAGCTTCTCTCGCAACTGCGCTGCCGCTTCACCCAGGACCGGAAGCACTTTCTCTTTGTTTTCAGCTTCGACCTGTTCAGTCGCAATCACGTCTCCAGTCTGTGCATTGACCGCTTCCAAAGTAATTGCGTAATGGTTTCCGATGGTCGCAATCGAACCGATCAGAAATGCTTTCAGGCCCTGACGTTGGGACAGTTCGCGCGCGATTTCTCTGGTAACCCGGTCATCGGGCGAGCGTCCCATAAACTTGAGTCCTTCGCGCACACGCTCTTCAGAGAGGATGTTGAGGAAAGGGGACTGCTCCAGTTGCACGGCGAGCGCCTGCCGGAGGGTTCCGTCAAAGACCGAATCGCCGGTGATATTTACAAAGTCACCCAGAAGGATCGTGTCGCGGTCGGTCAACGTCGCGCGTTTCCGGTAGGACCAAACGAAGATAGCGCCGGCTATGAGCACGAGCGCCAAAGCGGTAATCGCGATTGCGGTCTTGTGGCGCTTAATCTTTTCGATTGAGCTGTCGCCGGCCGAGGTGCGCGCAGGCGAGGCGGGGATGGCATCGGTCAGCCTTATTCCGTGGGTTGTCGACGTGGCCTGAGGCGAAGGCGCAATTTCGGTGTTTGCCAGTTCTGGTTTTTGAATGAACGAGCTGGTCGCGCGCTCAGGCACGGTCGAACGCTCCAACTCAGTTTCGAACGTGATTCGCTGCCTGAGTTTTTTTAGATCGGATTCAAGTTCCTTGATCGTTTGATAGCGTTCCTCGACGTTCTTGCGCAACGCCTTCATCACGATCCACTCGAATTCGGCCGGCACATCCGGGGCGAGGCGCGCGATCGGCAGCGGATCAGTTTTCGCGATAGCGACAATCACATCAGTCTTGGTCTCGCCGGCAAATGGCGGGCGTCCGGCGGCCATTTCGTACAGCACCACCCCGAAACTCCAGATATCGGTGCGCACGTCGATCCCCCGGCCACGCGCTTGTTCGGGAGACATGTACTGCGAAGTTCCCATTACCACCGCGGTATCGGTCTGCACCAGCGCGCGCGTAACTGCTTCGGTGTCCGGCGTGGCGTCGGTTTGCGAAGCTTCGGTGAGCTTTGCCAGTCCGAAATCCAACACCTTCACATGGCCGTTGCGGCGCACCATGATGTTTTCAGGCTTGATATCGCGGTGAATGATGCCGGCGGCATGCGCGTCTTCCAGCGCCGCGGCAATTTGAATCGCGATACCCAAGACCTCCGAGAATTCCAGCGGCAGCCCCGAAAGATGTTTCCGCAAGGTCACCCCATCGATGAACTCGGTGACGATGAAATGGCGGCCGTCCTCGTCGCCCATTTCATAGATGGTGATGATGTTGGGATGATTGAGTGCGGAAGCCGCATAGGCTTCCTGATCAAAGCGACTGAGGCGATCGCGATTTTTGGTGAGCTCGTCCGCGAGCACTTTGATCGCTACCTTGCGTCCCAGGCGCGTATCCTCAGCCAGGTAGACCTCACCCATGCCGCCTGCGCCGATTCTCGAGATCACGCGGTAATGCGAGAGAGTGGTGTTCTCAGGTAGTTCCTTATTCATCGTCAGCGGTTACGAGACACTTTCGCCTCCCGCCCGGCGATGCACGAACTTATCCATTCCGAGGTTTGTTCGGGGGAAAGAGTCATCCACTAAACGTTGGCAGGCCAGAGTATATGCGTGCGAGTCCGCTCCTGTGAAGTGGCTACAGTTGACCTCTGTAGTGCCACGGCAATTATGGCGGCGGATCGCGCTCAAATTGTCCCGGGCACCGCGGTCGGCAAGTTTTGATTTGCCGGTGCACGCGCGCTGGTGGGGCCCCACTTGTGAAATCTTGCCTGGGCTGAAGGGATTCTCACAAGGTCTTTAGCGGTTGCAAACCGACACGCTTCAACAGCACTTCGAGACGCGGGTCGCTGCGCAGATTATCGAAGCGCGCGTCAGCGACCAGATAATTAAAGTTAATGGAACGCTCATTCATCGCCTTTTCCAGCCACGCAAAGGCTTGATCGCGATCATTCAGACGCGTATAAAAGAGCGCAATGTCGGCCGGGGACACGTACGCCGTTTTTGATCGTTCGAGCAAGACGTTCAGCCGATTCTTCCAGACACCCTTCATGCCGGACGTCGCGAAAACCTTCTTTAGTTCGGCCACGGTCTCTGGTGTCGAGCCCTTCAATCTCTCTTCCAGAGATTCATTATACTTACCCTGCGCCTCGTAGACTTTTGAGAGCGTGCTGTGCGCGACGCCAAAATTTGGATCCAGTTCGAGCGTCTTGCGGAGCTGCTCGATCGCTTCGTCATAGCGGCGAGCCAGATAAAGAATGTCGCCCAGGTTTTCGTTTATGGGCAGCGCCAACGGATCGAGCTCGCGCGCTCTCCTCGCTTCGGCAATCGCTTCATCAAAGCGTCCCAGCGCCGGCAGAAAAAGTGAATACCTTTGATGGGCCGTCGCGTAGTTAGGATTCAACTGAATCGCGAGTTTGAATTCCCGTTCCGCGCCTTGCCAGTCCCAATCATAGACAGTTTTGATAGCGGCCAGAATCGCATGCCCCTCAGCCAGGTTTGCGTCGATCTCTAACGATTTGTTTGCTGCCGCCTTCGCCTTTTCATAGGCGTCCTTCGGTTCCACATAGCGGTACCATCCGCGTGAATACCAGGTATCAGCAAGGCCCGCATAGGCAAGCGCGTAGCCCGGGTCTCTTTCGATTGCCTGATTGAAGTATTCCACAGACTTCGCGAAAGACTCGCTCGTGCGCTTGTTCCAAAGAAAGCGGCCTTTGAGGTAAAGCTGATAAGCCTCGGCATTTTCGGTGTACCGCCTCGCGACGCGATTTTGATCAGCGCCGGAAAGTTTCAAACGAAGGTTGTTGGTGATCTGGCTGGAGATGGTGCGTTGCAGCGAGAGAATATCGGCCATCTTCTCGTTGTACTGATCACCCCAAATTTGCTTGTTCTCGCTGACATCCAGCAGCTCAGCGCTGATGGCCAAATTATCGCCGTGTTGGATCAAACGGCCGGTCAGGACCGCTTGCACGCCAAGTTCTTGTCCGGCCTTCAGTGGATCGACTTTCTGCCCTTTGTAACGAAATACCGAGCTGCGCGCGATCACTTTGACGTTCGGAAGCTGCGTTAGGCTGTTGATGATACTTTCAGTGATTCCGTCGGACAGATACTCGGTCTCAGCGTCCTGACTCTGATTCTCAAACGGCAACACTGCGATCGATAGAATTGCAGCGCCGGTATTTCGTGACCGGAGGTAGGTGATCAGCGCCACTGTGCCAAGTGCCAGCACAAGCAACGCGACGACGGTCGCCAACTTGTGCTGTCTGATTCCCGTAACAATGTATTCAGCGCTTGACAGTGCAGGCGCTTCGGATCCCGTTGCCGTCAACGGCCCAATTGCGGCCGCCCGTTTAGGTTGGGACAGGCGCACGTCCGGCATGCTGCCCGACAATTCACCGGTCGCTTCTAACTTGCGCTTCAGTTTGCGCAAGTCTTCAACCATGTCATCGACCGTTTGGTATCGATCCGGCCATTTCTTGGCGAGCGCTTTCGAAACAATTCGCTGCAGTTCCTCGGGCGCTTCGTCCACGTAAGTCTGAAGCGGCGGCGGATCACGTTGAAGGATCAGCGAAATCGTCTCGGTGGGTGTCTCGCCGGCAAAAGGCTCATGACGCGTGATCATCTCGTAGATAACCGCACCGAGGCTCCAAATATCGGTGCGCGCGTCAACCGCAGTGCCCTTGGCTTGTTCCGGCGACATATATTTCGCCGTTCCGACGACTGAGCCGGCGCTCGTATTGATCATCGCCATGGTCTGGGCTTCAGCGTCGGAAGCCGAGCTTGAGGAGACGATTAGCTTGGCTAGCCCAAAATCAAGCAGCTTACTGTAGCCATCGCGACGCAACATGATGTTATCGGGTTTGACGTCGCGATGGATGATCCCGGCATGATGTGCCGCCGAAAGCGCGCTCCCAATTTGAACGGCAATCTCGAGAATATCAGACAGCTTTATGCCGGATTGAATGTGCCGGCGCAGGGTTTCGCCATCGATAAATTCAGTCGCGATAAAGTTGACCTTACCGCTCATGCCGATTTCATGGATGGTGAGGATGTGTGGATGATTGAGCGCGGAAACGGCGCGGGCTTCCTGAACGAATCGTTGCAGGCGTTGCTGATCTGCGGCGACGTCTTCGGGCAGGATTTTGATCGCGACAGTTCGATCCAGTTCGGCGTCGTGCGCCTGATAAACGTCGCCCATCCCGCCCGCCCCAATCTTCGAGCGGATTTCGTAGCGGCCTAACTTTGTTCCCGAGGCAATGGTCACAAACTCTTTCTTAACGCCCCAGTCATATAGATATGATTGGGTAGCGACTTCTGTTTCAGAAGTGGCGTCAACTCTGAAATAATGCTGGTAATCTTACGGTAGACATCCTGAAAATCCATAAGGAAAAATGTGCGCCATGTGGAGTCCTTTGAAGCGCGGTGACCTGTCACCGCTTTCGCGGCAGCGTCCCTAGGCATTAACCAAAGCGTCGGCAGGCCGGCGCACTCCAAATTGACATTCATTAGCCAACCTTCAAACACTAGTTGTAATCGAAGCCGGTAGTTTGAGTCCAAATAAGATTCCCGGATAATTCGGAAACGACGATGGAGCACTTACCACAAGCCGCCCAACATTTCGGAGTACGTAAGCAATTCGAGATGCGCGGAACAAAGCTCGCCATCGTTGAGAGCGAGAAGTCGGGTAACGCTGTGGGCTGGCACTTTCACGAGAACCCGCATTTGACATTCATCTTACGCGGAGACGTGATCGAAGGGACAAAGAAAGAGGTTTACCATTGCACGCCGGGCCGGCTCCTCTTTCATGGTAGCGGAGAGCCTCACTACAACCAGCCGTTGCAGGGCGGCGTCACTTGCCTACATCTGGATTTCACGGAGAACGCACTGGATGACTTCGGCGGGAAAGTCAGACCGCAGGGTATCTTTCACGTTCGAGACTCAAGCATCAAGTTTTCCTGCTACAAATTATTCAGCGAGGCACTGATTTGCGACGACCTTTCGGCAGCTTCAATCCATTGCTTGTCGCTCGACGTGCTGGATCAGTTACACGCCGTCGACACAGACATGCATGCTTCACGCCCGCAGTGGGTCGGCAGGCTGGAAGAGATGATTAGGTCTGATTATTCCGAGAGCCGCTCGTTAGACGAGTTTTCTCGGGAACTCAGCGTTCATCCGGTCCACGTTTCCCGAAGCTTCTCGAGATATTTTGATTGCACTCTCGGTGAATACATCAGGAAGGTGCGCGTCGAACGAGCGCTGGCGCTGATGTCACGCCGAAATATTTCGCTTACCGAAATTGCGGGCGCCTGCGGCTTCGCCGATCAAAGCCATTTCACCCGTTCCTTCAAACAGATCATGGGCTGTACGCCGTCGAACTACCGCAAACTTCTCCTCGGCCCACGTTAATCTCGTTCTATTTCCGCCTGACTGCTTGATGCTAATTTGCTCCGCAAGTTAGCGAGGAAAGATTGTGTCTAATCGGCAGTACTTACCCCGGGTCTCGACATGAATATCAAAAAGCTCATCGCTTGCATTCAGCTCCTGTCATTCGTGGTTTCGGCGGGTCAAGCAGCGGCACGCCGGCCGCCCGGCCGATCCGAATTACCTGAAAAAGAGTCCGCCTACACTTTGCAATCGGCCATGCTCAACGAGGCCGACAGCTCGATCTTATCCGCCGAGCCGGAGCAAATGCTTAAACAATTTCCTGCCATCAGCCGAACTCATGTCGCTTTTATTTTCGCGAATGATGTCTGGTGCGCGCCCCGGGCCGGAGGCGTGGCGACGCAGCTCACGAACTCACCGGGAATGAAAGCCAATCTTGTGTTCAGTCCCGACGGAAGGAGCATTGCTTTCACTGGCAACCTTGAAGGGAACTACGAGATCTACACGACGTCCATCGCAGGTGGCACGCCGGCGCGCATCACTCACCTGCCCTCCGGTGAAGGTTTGACCCAATGGACTCAGCAGGGAAGTCTCCTTTTCTATACCAACAGTCTTTCGTTTAATAACCTCGCCATGCAGTTATTCACCGTGCCGGCAACCGGTGGCTTGCCCACTCGAGTCGGAGTGCCGTACGGAGGTCCGGCATCTCTCAGCGACGACGGGGAAATGCTCGCATACACGCTGAATTGGCCGAACACTCTGATGGAAAATTGGAAGCACTACCGCGGAGGCATGGCCCTCGATATCTGGTTGTTCAATCTGCGAACAAAGCAATCGCGACAAATCACTGATTGGGAAGGCACGGATACGAGGCCAATGTGGCGTGGCGAGATCGTCTATTACTTATCTGATGCCGGCCCCGAAAATCGTCTGAACATCTGGGAATTCAACACCAAGTCAGGTGCGCGAAATCAGCTTACGCACTTTGCCGAGTACGATGTGCGAAACCCTTCGATCGGCCCAGGCCAAAAGGATCAGGGAGAAATAGTTTTTCAGTATGGCCCGGACCTCTATTTGCTCGACCTGGGCACGGGGCAATTGCGACTGCTGGAAGTAGAGGTTCCCGAAAAGGACCGTCAAGTCACTCCGGCAACCATCGATGCAAGTAAGTTTCTCAACGGCGGCAGCATTTCGCCGGCCGGCGATCGCATCGCACTAAATGCGCGCGGCGACATTTGGGTTCTGGCCGTGGAACAAGGTCCACCGCGGAACCTGACCGGAACGAGTGGAGTTTTTGAACGAGATCCATCATGGAGTCCTGATGGAAAATGGATCGCATACTTCTCCGATGCGACGGGCGAGTACGAACTTGATGTAATTAGCGCGGATGGATCTTCCGGTCCGCGGCAACTGACGCGAACCGGGGCAGGATTCAAATCAACCCCCGTCTGGTCTCCTGATTCAACACGGATCGCGTTTGTCGATCATACCAACGCCATTTTCATTCACACGATCGCTACCCACGAGACCCGGCGCATCGACGCTGACGAATGGGGATCGCAACCACAGCTCGACTGGTCCTTCGATTCATCGTGGCTTGTCTATAACAAGGCGGGTGAAAATTCGCTGCGGTCACTCTGGCTTTATGATACCGCCGCGCGCTCAGTCCATCAGATCACCAAAGGCATGTTTGACGACAACACTCCGCGATTCGACCATGCGGGCAGGTATCTTTTCTACATAAGCACGCGTAATTACTCAGGACCGGCATTTAATTTCGCAACGCGAGGTTTTATTTATCCGAATGAAGATACGCTTGTGGTAATTCCGCTCCGAAAAGACATCCACTCTCCCCTTTCGTCAGAGCCTGCTGAGGTACGCGAGACCGGTAAGCCTTTGATCGATCTTGAAGGATTTGAGGCGCGTGCGATCAGATTGCCGCTGGAAGGTTGGGGGCTCGAGGGTCTCGAGATCACCCGCGAAGGCAACCCTGCCTACATTCAATTGAAAGTCGCAGCTCCGCGAACGCTCAGGATATTTGATTTGAAAACGCAGAAGGACAGGACTGTGGTCGAAGCACCGGGCAGTTTTAAGCTCGCGCCGGACGGCCACCACGCTTTGGTCTTCAAAGGCGGAGCGGTAAGCGTGGTCGATACTTCTGCCGAGCCAGTCTCGCCGAAAGAAATTCCGCTTTCAGGAATGAACGTTGTAATCGATCGCCGGGCCGAATGGCGACAGATTTTCAATGACCTTTGGCGTCTTACCCGGGACTATTTCTATGACGAGAACATGCACCGCGTTGACTGGCCTTTAATGCGACAACGCTATTCGAAGATGCTTGACGCCTGCATGACGCGTGAAGACGTGAACTTTGTGCTCAGCGAGATGATGGGTGAACTGGCGGTTGGTCACGCCTACGGAGGTGGCGGCGACCTTGAACAGCCGCCGAGCGTTTCGATCGGGATGTTGGGTGCGGATTTTGAGCTTGATCGCGGCGCATATCGAATTAGCAGAATTTACGAAGGTCCATCCTGGGACGCCAATAGTCGTGGACCCTTGAGCCAGCCCGGCGTCATGGTTAAGCCCGGTGATTACTTGCTCGCAGTAAACGATAAGCCGATCGATATCGCAAAAGATCCATGGGCAGCCTTCGTCGGGTTGGCCGGAGCTGACACAACGCTAACCATTAGCGATAAGCCGGTAATTGACGGCAGTGCGCGAAAGATAGTGGTGAAGCCCGCCGCGGCTGACATTTCCTTTCGCTATCAGGCCTGGGTCGAGGCGAATCGTTCATACATAGCGCGAAAAACCGGCGGGCGTGTTGGCTACATTCATCTGCCTGATTTCAACTACCCCGGCTTGAATGCGCTCGTCACGCAGTACTACGCCCAAATCGACAAGGAAGCGCTGATCATCGACTTGCGCTGGAGCGTGGGAGGTTCGCTACCCGATACGTTCATCAAGCTTTTGGATCCGCGTGTCTTTAATTATCTGGGCGGACGCGAAAGCAAGGATCGGCCTTACCCGGCGCGTGTTCATCATGGTCCAAAGTGTATCCTCGTAAGCGGGATGTCGGTTTCAGCCGGCGAGAATTTTGCAAACGTCTTTCGCAAAGTCGGGCTGGGAAAAATAATCGGCACGAGGACCTGGGGCGGATTTGTCGGACTCAATGGCAATCCGGGATTAATTGACGGAGGCTACTTCAATATTCCAAACGCGGCATTCTTTGAGGATGACGGAACGTGGCTGATTGAGGGTTACGGTCTCGATCCCGATATCAACGTCGTGAACGATCCGTCGAGGTTAGTTCAAGGAATCGAGCCCCAGTTGGATGCGGCCATACAGCAGATGATGGACGAACTAAAGACGAAACCATTCATTAAAGCACGTAAGCCGGCCGTTTCGCGCGACCGCCGGCGGGGCATTGTTACTGCGCAGGAAAAATGAAAAGAACACAACATTCTCCGGCATGGCATATCGATTAACATGGGCGTATTCCGATTGCGAAGGAGTGCGTGAATTATGAACGGAGAATCGTCAGGCGTAGCTAAGCGGGCAGGTGTAATCGTGGGTCTTCGCGGTGTCCGTTACCAGGTCAAGGACATCAGCCGCTCGATCGCGTTCTATACCGAGCAGCTTGGTTTCAAGGTGGATCTGCAGCATCCACCAGCTTTCGCGCAGGTCTCAATTGGCGATCTCCAGCTCATACTCAGCGGCCCCGGGGCCTCGGGGTCTCGCCCAATGCCTGACGGCAGTCAACAGGAACCCGGTGGCTGGAATCGTGTGATCCTCGAAGTCAAAGGACTGCCGGATCTAATCGCAAGGTTGAAGGAGTCAGGCTTGCGATTTCGCAATCAGATGGAAGATGGACCAGGCGGCCGGCAAATCCAACTGGAAGATCCCGACGGCAATCCGATTGAGCTGTTCGAACCTGCCGGGAAGAAAGATTAGAAGCCCATGGTCGTGGTGTTGAGTCCTCCCCGAAGGGAAGGGTTCGAACCTCCTTTACGCCGGCCACAGTCTGGGCCGTTTTCGCCTCGTCGCTATCATCTGATAAGGACCTTTTCCTCCTTCACATTTTGCGATTTGGTTCGCGCGGCTGTGCCACGGCCGCGTCCGAACGGGACGAGCATGGGCACGGAGCGGCGGTACTGCTCATAAGCTTCACCGTGCTCGCGGAGCAGGTCTCGTTCCTCCAACCTGATCGCCAGCAGGATGTAGGCGGTCGTGGCGACTGAGAAGAGCAGGTGCGCGAGCGTCATCGTCGGAGTCATCCAGAAGGCGAACAGCCAGCCGACGTAGAGCGGATGCCGGACGAGACGATAGGGCCCTGGAGTGCCGAACTGCAGCGTGGTGTATGGTCGACCTCGAAGGTACAGCCAGACCTGACGCAGTCCGAACAGATCGAAATGATTAATCAGAAATGTGGAAGCCAACACCAGCGCCCATCCGAATGCAAACAACCCGCGAAGGACTATCCGTCCCAAGGGGTCTTCGATGGACCACACCACTCCGCCCAATGGCCGCCATAGCCAGAACAAAAGGATAAGCGCGAGGCTGGAAAACAGGACGTAAGTGGATCGTTCGAGCGGCTTCGGCACGATCCGGGTCCACCACTCTTTGAACCACTTGCGCGCCATCACACTGTGTTGCACGGCAAAGAGCGTCAGTAGCGTCGCGTCGATCGCGAAAGCAATTCTCAAAGAACCGCTTGCGTCACCGTCCAACGACCTCGGGACTCCGAAGTTGCCGATGAAACCGACAGCGTAAAGAAAGGTTCCCAGGAAGATCAGATAACCTAGACTTCCATAGGCGAAGAAAAGAATTCGCTTAAGCATGGCAATACCTCCATTTGTTTAGTTTGCTCGTAACCGGCGGAGTGAGACTTGGTTAGTAACCGGCCCCACCGGGCGATCGTCTCGAAGGTAGTGTCGATGTTTTCCTCGGTCATGGACGAGTGCACCGACATGCGAATCGCGACGCAGTCGCGGACTCGGCCCGTTCTTAACAGTTCCAGGCCGTTGCGCTGGACGGCTTCGGCGATCTCCTGGTTAAGCCGATCCAGCAACGCGTCAACTTCAGGTTCTCCTCGACGCTCCACCAGGGCGTTCGGCAGGTAGCGAAAGCAATAGCTTTTGGCAGTCGGCTCGTGGAGCACCTCGAAGTCAGGATGTTCGCGGACGAGGTTGTGTAAGTGGCCGGCCAGCCGAAGTTTTCTCGAGACGTCCTCTAACATGGTCCGCATGATGGGACTTCTCGTGTGACTCGGCGATGGGAGTTTCGTCCCGGTTTGCATATACTCCGCACCACGGGCTGGGACATTAGTCCCGCCCGGGCAAGGGAATTGCTGTGAGCTAGACCAAAAGGGCCGACCGAAACGCTCCTCCTTGACTGTTGAGCTGATGAAGAAAGCTACTCAGCGAATCCGTTATGTGCGTAGTGCAGACGGGGTGCGACTGGCCTGGGCTGAGGCTGGCGCGGGGCCCGTACTGGTGAAGGCGGCGAACTGGTTAACCCACCTCGAATACGAATGGGACAGCCCGCTTTGGCGGCACTGGATCCACTTTCTCAGCGACCACTTTCGTTTGGTGCGTTACGACGAACGCGGCTGTGGGATGACCGATCCGAATGTCGGCGATCTCTCGCTCGAGCGCTGGGTGGAGGACTTAGAGGCCGTGGTTGATGCGGCTGACCTGCATGAACCGTTCGCGCTGCTCGGCATTTCGCAGGGCGGACCGATCTGCGTCGCCTATGCCGCGCGGCACCCTGAGCGCGTCTCACAACTTGTCCTCTATGGCGCTTACGCACGCGGTGTGTATCGCCGCGGTGACCCGGACCGTGAGAACTTCTACCGCGCGATGATTGATCTCGTGCGCCTGGAATGGGGCAGTGATAACCCAACCTTTCGCCAGGTTTTCACGTCGCGATTCATTCCCGGAGCGACCGATGAACAGTTGGGGTGGTTCAACGAGCTCTGCCGCAAGACTCTGACACCCGAGATCGCCGTCCGCCTGCTTGAGTCACGTGCCCACCTCGATGTCACGGCGCTGCTCGGAGAGGTACGCACGCCCACGCTCGTGTTGCACGCGCGCGGTGATATCGTCGCCCCGATTCTCGAAGGACGAATCCTCGCCGCCGGTATCCCAGGCGCCCAGTTCGTCGAGTTGGACTCACAGAACCATATTCTTCTACACAACGAACCTGCGTGGGAACGCTTTCGCGAGGCGGTGCTTGAGTTCACGGGACTTACCATTCCCGCGGGCGCTGAGGACTCGGCCTTTGCTTCTCTTTCACCGCGCGAGCGAGAGGTGCTGGCCCTAATTACGGAAGGTCTTGCTAATGCCCAAATTGCTGAGCGCTTGTCCATCAGCGAAAAGACCGTCCGCAATCATGTCTCCAACCTTTTCGACAAGCTCGGAGTGTGGACACGGGCCCAGGCCATCGTCTTCGCCATCGACCGCGGCTTTAAGGGTTAACCCGAACAGCTAACTTGAATTCGAGTTGTGCCGCCGGCTGTTCTGCGCCAGTATGTCCAAAATCAACTTCGGAGGATCTCAATAAGAAAGGGTTTTCTTCTTTTCTCAATTCTGCTATTCGCAGCGCCAGTGTCATCCCAGACGAAGACGGCCGCCAATGCGACCGTTGCATTCGTCGGCGTCAACGTGGTTCCCATGGATAAAGAGCGTGTGCTCACTGACCAGACGGTGCTGGTGCGCAACGGTGCGCGTGGCTTGGTGGTTGCATAACGTTCCCGGCGTATGCAGCTCATTCAACTACTCATACCACTGCACGACAACAATAAACAGCCATTTCCCGGCGCCTATTTTGATCAGGTGCGAGAAGATTTGACGAAGCGCTTTGGGGGCGTAACGGCCTTCGTGCGTTCTCCCGCAATCGGACAGTGGAAAGAACACACCGATGACACAAACCGCGATCAAGTAATCCTGTTCGAAGTCCTTACTGAGCAACTCGATAAAGACTGGTGGGCTGACTATCGGAAGCAATTGCAAGACAAGTTTCGGCAGGAAGAGCTACTGGTCTGGGCTTCAAATATTACGAAGTTGTGACACCCGCATGTACTCGCCCAGTAAAATTGTGGCGGCACTCTTATTGCAGCCGTGTCTTTATGCCCGGCTGATTAGCTGGAATCTGTTTTGAATCAATGCAACCAAGTTGCGTCGATGTCGGTTTTCAGACTCGACGAGTATTAAAGTGACCTCGCAATATGAATGATCCGAAGCACTCAACTACCAAGGCTAAATCGACTCCGCCAGACGTTCCGACAGGCTCGGTTGATGATCTTACGCAGCGAAATGTCGAGTTGATTCGCAAACTGGAGGAATCTGCCAGACAGGAACGGTCGCGGTCGGACCTGGTGGCTGAAGCGATCGCGAACTTTTGTGGCAGCATGACTTTTGTTTGGGTCCATGTGGTCTGGTTTGGTTGCTGGATACTAATTAATTTGGTTCCCGGACTCCCGCGCATCGATCCGTTTCCTTTTACTTTTCTCACCCTCGTTGTTTCGCTCGAAGCAATCTTCTTGTCCACCTTCATTCTGATCAGTCAGAACCACGACACTAAGATAAGTGAACGCAGAAACCATCTCGATCTGCAGATCAATCTTCTCAGTGAGCAGGAAAACACCAAAATGATTGCTATCTTGCAGGCAATAGCTGCCAAGGTTGGAGCAAATCTCAATGAGGATTTCCACTTACAAGCTTTGAGCCAGGAGACAGAACCTGAAAAACTAGCTCAACAAATCGTGGCGCGTGAAAACAATAAGTGAGTTTTGAGAAGCCCTTCCTGCAAGACAACAGCAAGTGCCCTGAAAGTTGGAACCTGCGGGTTCGGCTTGGCCAAAGAGGCTTATGCGCAGGTCTTCTCGTGCGTAGAGGTGCAGCATACATTTTACCAGCCACCGCAAATCAAAACGTTGGAACGCTGGCGCAAGGAAATGCCGTCAGACTTTGAATTCACTCTGAAGGCCTGGCAATTGATCACGCATGACGCTAAAAGCCCGACATATCGGCGACTCAAACGAAAGCTGTCGGAGGAGCAGAGACGAGGAGCCGGGTATTTTCGCGCGACTGCAATTGTGAACGAGGCTTGGGAAACAACTCTCGCTGCGGCCAAAGCTCTAAAAGCTAAAACCATTCTGTTTCAATGCCCGGCCAGTTTCACACCAACCGAAAGCAACGTGGCGAATCTGGAGAAATTCTTCATCTCGATTGACCGGAAGGACCTGAATCTATGCTGGGAACCGCGTGGGAATTGGGAGCCGGCGATGGTGAGATCGATTTGTGCGCGCCTGAGATTGTGGCATGTGGTCGACCCCTTTGTTAGTAAGACCGAGACTCCGGACAACTGCTACTTTCGTCTTCATGGCAGGAACGGATGGCGATATCAGTATGAGACGGGCGAGCTGGAAGAACTTGCAGCCTCAGTGCTGAACCGAGATGCCTACGTTTTCTTCAATAACAGCAGGATGACTGATGACGCCCTAAGCTTCTGCAGAATTCTTAACGACCGTGGTGTGGCAGCAAGTGCTTAGCCTGCGACTCGCGGGGCTTTACGGCGCCGTTTGCTGCTCGGACTCGCGATGTTTTAGTAAGTTTGCTTGGCGTCAGGAGGATTCGAACGCTCAGGGGATTGGTCTCAAGCCGTAGATTGATTTGTGATTCAATGAGGTAACTCAACTTTGGCCAACTTACAAACAATGAACCTTGAAACTCTGAAAACACCAGGTCTCGTCCTTGATGTTGCGAAGGTTAAGCGCAACGCCGAACGAATGAGCGACCGAGTCAAGCAATTTGGCGTGGACCTTCGACCGCACATCAAAACTCACAAATGCATCGAAGTTGCTCGCCTTCAAACTGCCGGGCACTCCGGCGCCGTGACCGTCTCAACGCTGGCAGAAGCACGCGCGTTCGCGGCGCATGGATTCTCGAAAATCACTTATGCAGTCCCGATCGAACCAGGGAAATTTGACGAAGCAATTGGAATCTCAAGAGATTGCGAACTGTCGCTGATAACGGACGATATGGATGTACCCGATCAGCTGAACAACGCCGCCAGGCAAGCGAACGTCCATTTGGATCTCTTTCTGAAAGTCGATTGTGGGTATCATCGCTGTGGTGTCGAACCTGCTAATCAGGAAGCCACGGAAATTCCTCGCCGAATATCGAATGCGTCAAACTTGCGGTTTGCGGGAATCCTGACACACGCCGGTCACAGTTATAACTGTCAGACACAAGCAGAGGTCCTTGCCCTCGCCAAACATGAACGCGATCTTATGGCCGAGTTTGGAGAGGCACTGCGGAAGGAAGTCGGCCAGGTACCAATTGTGAGTATTGGCTCAACTCCAACCATCACCAGTGTCGATCATCTGGACGGCATCGACGAAGTAAGACCGGGAAACTACATCTTTTTTGACGCGTTCCAGGCGACCTTGGGTAGCTGCTCGTTTGACGACTGCGCGCTCACAGTCCTGGCTTCGGTCGTGCATCGTGACCGGGAGAGACGAAAAGTGATCATCGATGCCGGCGCCATCGCGCTTTCAAAGGACCGGGGTCCCGTGGGACTCAATCCGGGTTGTGGTTATGGAAGGGTAATGGACCTCAATGGCAAAGATCTCAATCTAACCGTCAGCGAGATGTCACAAGAGCACGGCTTTGTCGTCGCGAAGGATGAGGACACTTTCGACCGTCTGAAAGTTGGATCGCGCGTTAGAGTCCTGGCAAATCATTCGTGTCTGACCGCCGCTCAACATTCCCACTACAACGTGCTTGAAGGCGAGAACATTGTGGACCAATGGAAGATCCACACCGGCTGGTAGTTGTCCCTTCCCGGACATCTGCGACCTTTTGAGGTAACGGGTGGATTATTGAACGCTTTGTAAATAGACCGCTGAGGTGTGAAGCCTGGAAACTGCCCTTGGAATGATACTGATACAAACCTAAATTCATTTAGACAAACATCTTTGTCATCATCATCAGTGCGCAACGATTGTCGATGAGCGTTTACTTCACTGACTTAATCGTGCGGATCGGCCATGAGCAACCTCAACCATTCGGACCATCAGGAGAGACAAATATGAGCAAAGCTATTCGCATTCTCGGCATCGCTGGGAGCCTTCGCCGGGATTCGTACAACCGCGCTGCCCTGCGCGCAGCCGCCGGGCTTGCGCCGGAAGGTGCGATCATCGAAATCTTCGAGCTTGATGGTATTCCCGGCTTCAACCAGGACGAGGAGCAAGACCCGCCCGCCAAAGTCACGGAGTTGAAGAATAAGATTCGCGAAGCCGACGCTATTCTTTTTGTAACGCCGGAATACAACTACTCGATTCCCGGCGTGTTGAAGAACGCGATTGACTGGGCCTCGCCCTCTTATGGCGACAGCGCCTGGAGTGGGAAACCGGCGGCGATCATGGGCGCTTCAGTTGGCGCAATCGCCACGGCGCGCGCCCAGTATCACCTCCGCCAAATGATGGTCTTCCTCAACATGTTTCCCATTAACCAGCCAGAGGTGATGATTGGCAAAGCTCAGGAGCGGTTTGACGCGCAGGGCAATCTTACCGACGATGCGACCAAAGAATTTATCCGCCAGCTCCTGGATAACCTGGTTAAGTGGACGCAGCGAGTTGGCCCTCAGGGAGCTTAGATTAACCTCTCCGCGAGCGCCTGATGTCACAGGGCAAGGACCTCAATGATCAGGATGTCTTTGATCTCGTCTCGTGAAGATCGTTTTGAACTCTCCAAAAGATAAGGGTGCTTACGAAGAGCGCAACGCCACCTGATCTTCCGAATTAATGTTAAGCACTCGAATCGTAGTCCTGCCCGTGGCCGTCTTGCCGGTCAAGTAGATCCCTTCCCACTCGAAATGGGCTTCCCATTCTTGGCGTCGTGGATGAAATAACTCTGTCAACTGATTACTTTGCGGATCGATCCCGCTTAGATTAGTGCCCTTGTGAAGGTTGCAATCGATGCAGGCAAGGGCAAGGTTGTCGATGTCATCGCTACCGCCGTGAACCTTGGGAATGATGTGTTCGACGTGGAGCACGGCCAGCGGGGAATCATGCTGATGCAGATGACAATATTCGCAAGCGTTCTGAGCGCGCTCGCGAACCTGGGCTCTGGTCTGTGAGCCGATCATCTATGAATGGGAATTCGCGATCTGCCGCGCTTGTCGTTTGAGAATAGCGACGAACTTGTTCGCCCGCACATAACCCGCGTATTCAGCCCGCTCGTCTTCCGTCAGTTTGCCTTCCGTTGATTTTCGCGCGAGTTCTTCTATGCGCCCTTGCAGTTCCGGGTCGGCGCGAAAGGCGATCACTGCATCAGCTTTTTCCGGTAAGACAATTTCCAGCATCGGCCGCACGCCGCGATCAAATGCCAGGCTTTCCGAGGTAGTTGCCATGCGCCGAACTTAGCACGCTGCTCTGTGCTTTGACAATGCTGCTGGGGAAATCTTTTTGTGGCTTAGCATCGAGTAAAGTCTCAGAATCGCAGTGCTGATGTCGATTTCTAATGGCGCTCAAGACGACAATAGACTTTCATCATCCGCGGATCTTTAGGGTTGTAGCCTTTGCGCGGCCCAGAAAAAGTCTCGTCGACGATTGTAAGAGCCTTTAAGTCACTCAAAAGATAGAATCGCCAATACGGTTGCTTCCGCGATTCGCTGTAGCCGCGCACAAGATAAGCGCTCAACACATCATGCCCGGCTGAGTCTCGGCCAAGAATATGAGGCTCTACCACGCGCGTATGATTCCCATAGCTGAACTGCAAAAGCTTCTTACAGCGGATGGCCTCGCAAATTAGGTCCTTGGCGCTCATAAGTGTCATCTTGCCGATCGGGGGCGCATAAGAGTCGTGTCTTCATACGCCAGCAGAAAATGTCGTCTAAGAACTGCAGCCCATAATGATCTTGGCCCTGCGAAGCACTTGATCGTAAGTAATGACATTGAGACTCATAAATCCGGCATTAAGAAGGCGCTGCGCCTCGAAGTGCTCATCACTCCAGTTGTTGCTTCGCCCATGAATCAGAAGCGAGCAGGGCTTAGCGATAGGAACACCTTTCAGCCTCTCACGTGTCTTGATGTTGTTGATCTCGCCTTCAGGAGCGAACTGATAGTTTTGTGCTTGGATAATGGCGGTCACCAAGTCTGAATGTGGGATAGTTGTCGTGGTCTTTCTCGGCTTGGGCATCTTAGCGTCAAGTTCCCACTAGGTTGGACGGATACTTTAGGAGGCCAGCTCTAGCGCTATGTTCGCGGAGCCGCGGATTTACGTTTGATGCCCTTGTATCTCACATTCCCGGGAAGTTTTTCAGGCAGATCTAGCAGATCTCGAAACCAGAAGCCCTCCCGAAGAATCACTTCGCCGAGCGAAAACCCCACCGGTTCAGAAAAGTTCGCCGTCATAAACAAAAGTGTGAAATTCTCCATTCTCTCCGCAAGGATCAACGTTCGCCGGAAGTGAAGAGATAAAGTCATCGTCGATTGTTTTCCCCGCAAATGATTTGTCGAGAGTTTTCGAATCTATGCAGCTCAGCACGGCTTTGAATTCCAGTTCGATAAACTTCTTAATAAAGCTGGTAGTATTCCGTTGCCAGACCGGATAGAGTCCTTTCATTCCATGCCTGGCAAGAAATTGGTCGCGATACGCTTTGATATCTTCGAGGAAGAGATCGCCGAATACTACTGAGTCAATGCCATGCACGCGGTATTCGCTAAACGCCTGCGCCAACTCTAACTCATACTCTTCGTTGCTTGCGCCTTTCGAAATCAATATCAGATGAAGCGGTAGGCCCAAACTAGTTGCCTGTCTTTCCAACAGCGCACGGCGCACACCGTGCATGCTGATGCGGTCATATTCTCGCGTTATCGTTGTCAATAACGCCGCTACGCGATAGTCAGACGATTTCTGAATCTCGTAGAGTGCGAGACAACTGTCTTTGCCGCCACTCCAAGACATCAATACTGGCTTCACGTTGTTCATTCCTGAAATTTGCATTAGTTACTATGCAGTATTCAACAGACTCTGCCGTCATCATGCGGGCGATTTAGGCCATAATAACGCATTGATGGTTAGTCAGCTTGACCTCGTGGCAAGACAGGTTATAGAGTGCCACCATTCGCGCTAGCGCAATAGAAGATCGCGCGTATTGTTCTTTGGAACTTCAATAGTTAGATCGCTTTTTCAACCTGGTATCCGAGAGGGTCTGGGTTGACCGTCACAGGTGCCCATAGAGGGTGACAAGGGAAGCGGGTGTGAAGCCCGCACGGTTCCCGCCACTGTGTACCGGCAATTGCGTAGCTTCCATTAGTCATGGCCACTGATCTCACGAACGAGATTGGGAAGGCCGCGAAGCTTTTGCGTTCGAGCCGGAAGTCAGGAAACCTTGCCTGCTGTTAGACGGAAGCGACCACTTACGCTCCGGGAAAGGGCGAGTGGCGTCGAGCGCTGAGATCAGTGTAAGGGCTCCGCGAAAGTTCGGTAGTCCATCCGTTGCCTGATCACGCGAACAGTGAATTTAGGACGCCCTCGATCTTCTTCGCAGGAGATCGAGGGCGTTTTCTATTTCTGCTGTCCAGTTCAAACGCTTCTACCGATGCCGTCAATTCCCGCTTCGTAAATAAATTCAACCTGTTGAAATTCAGATTGTGTGACCAGGGGAAGATCGCAAGGGTGTAGAGCGCTCTTGCATCCCCGTTTTTGATAAGTCCGATGCGTTAAAGGTGAGCGGGAAGAGCGGTGCAAAACCGCCACTGCCCTCGCAACTGTGAACGGCAACGAAATCCGCACGAAAAGCCACTGTCCCCACTGGATGGGAAGGCGCGGAGAGTAGGTCAGTACTCGGGCCGTAAGTCAGGAGACCGGCCTCGAAAAGCGCGTCTTTGCCACTCTTCCGAAGGGGAAGAGAAGGAGACATGAATCATGAAGAAGAAAACTAACAGCAAAATATTTATTGTGATCACGTTTGGGCTCTCGTTAGTGCTTACCCAATCCGCTTTGGCACAGAGTGGCACTAGCACCATCACGGGCCATGTCAAAGACCCGCAAAGCGCAAACCTGCCCGGAGCGACGGTAACTCTGTTTGGGCGTGACCGTACCTTCAGTCTAACGACTACGACAGATTCGAGCGGCGCCTATCGCTTCGAGAAACTCGCGCCTGGCGAGTACCTCGTGGAAGCTGAGGCGGAAGGATTTGCTTCCGCAAGTGCGAAACGACTAGTAGTCGAGCGAGGACAAACAGCGACGCTCGATATCCCACTGGAACTATCAGGCGTGCGGAGCACCGTTGTGGTCACCGCGTCCGATACTTCGCAATCAGTTGATGAGGTTTCGAAAGCCGTCACGGTCGTGGATCAGCAAGACATCGATGAACGGGACGAGTCCGCGATTGCCGAGTCCCTGCGCACGGTACCGGGTTTGCGAGTGCAGCAGCTTGGTGGTCCTGGTTCATTCACTTCTATCAAAACACGCGGCTTGCGCAACGAAGACACTGCTGTGCTGATTGACGGCTTGCGATTTCGCGATGCCGCTGCCACGCAGGGTGACGCCTCTGCGTTCCTGGAAGATCTAATAGTCACGGATATAAGTCGGGTTGAAGTTCTACGCGGTTCAGGCTCCTCGCTATATGGCACGAATGCCATCGGCGGTGTAATCAATCTTGTGACTGATGACGGTGGCGGTCCGTTGCACGGCAGCGTGCTGGGTGAAGGTGGCGGACTGGGCATGTTTCGTGGTCGAGGGCAGTTTGCTGGCGGCTCCCGCAACAACTCTATCGTTTACAGCGCCGGCTTCTCACACCTCAATGTTACTCGAGGAGTTGACGATCATGATGAAGCGCGCAATACGAGCGGACAAGGCCGTGTCCTTTTTCGGCTGACGCCGACCACGACGCTCTCAGGCCGTATCTACGCCGCCAACTCGAGGTTACAACTGAATAACAGTCCGCAAACGATCGGCACCCTACCTGCTACTGGAATTATCGAAGCTATTCCGCTTTCGCCTACAGAGTTGCGGCGCTTCGAAGCTGGTGTGCCCACCTCGCAGCTGAATGTTGGCGCGGCCACCTTCATTCCTGCGGCAAACGATCCCGACAACTTTCGCAAGTCAGACTTTTTCTCAGGCGCGCTCACCTTTACGCACCGACCTACGGAGACATTCGGCTACTCAATCAGCTATCAGGGTCTGGCCACCAACCGCAGCAGCATTAACGGGCCGCTGGGAGTGGCCCGTCAACCAGTAGGTGGAAACGAGCAGTCGGATTTCGACGGACGAATCCATACATTCAATGCGCGGTTCGATCTGCGGGCGGGACGCGCCAACTTCATTACCGGTGGTTACGAGTTTGAAAGTGAAAACTTCAAGAACCCTTCTTTCCAACCCAATCCAGCGGACAACTCCAACGTTGATGTCGCGCAAACGAGCCACACGATGTTTGTTCAGGATCAATTGCGATTCATGGACGACCGGCTGCAAATCTCGGGAGCGTTTCGTGCTCAGTTCTTCCGACTTCGGCAGCCCGTATTCACGCCTGCAGCTTCTTCCCCGTTTGCAGGCTTTGCTTTTTCGTCGCCGCCAACGGCCTACACCGGCGATGGATCAGTTGCCTACCTGTTTCGTTCATCGGGCACCAAGTTACGCGCCCACGTGGGTAATGGCTATCGAGCGCCCTCTCTTTTTGAACGGTTCGGCTCGTTCTTCGATAGGTTCTTTGGGTTTGGTGCTTTCGGTGACCCACGTCTGAAACCGGATCGGTCAGTTGCCTTTGATGCGGGTATTGATCAGACACTCTACAAGAACCGCTTGCGTGCCTCAGCGACTTACTTCTACACGGAGCTTCAGAAAGTGATCATCTTCGACTTCTCGGGTTTGATCGACCCGGCAACAGATCCGTTCGGGCGCTTCGGCGGTTATGTTAATACGAACGGAGGCATCGCTCGCGGTGTTGAGTTGAGCATGACAGCACGTCCAACGCGCACGCTCAATCTCTTAGCGGCTTATACCTATACAAAGAGCCTCCAACGGAGACCTCAGGTACCAGGAACGCTTCGGTCTGTGGTGATCCCCGATCATCAATTTTCGTTGGTTGCAACTCAGCGATTTGGCCGCCGCTTCCTGGTTAATTTCGATCTTTCAGGCTCAAGCGGTTACATCGGGTCTGTCTTCAACCCAGTCACGTTCGGAAGCCGCGGTTACCGGTTTCGTGGAATAGTGAAAGCCGATTTAGGGGCGAGCTACACACTGCCGCTTAGTGAGTCGCGCTCTCTGCGCTTCTTCGGCTATGTCGACAATCTATTTGACCGCGAATATTTTGAGAGCGGCTTTCGAACGCCGGGACGCGTCGGTCGCGCCGGTGCAATGTTTGTCTTTTGAGTCATGGGAGAAGGCGGCAGCACAGGCGAGGCAGTGCAACTCGTCGAAAACGACGACTACTATCTGGATCACGGGCTGATGGTCCTTACCGCTCGTTATCACCTGCGTCGCGGTTATTGTTGCGAGCAGGGCTGCCGTCACTGCCCGTATATTGAAGAGCCAGAGGACAACAGCCGGAAGGATGTTGATAGCAATGAAGAGATCAAATAATGCGACGGCCCTTCTTGCACTACTCATCGCAGTAAATCTTCTGCTTGCAAGTTGTGCGGGTCGGCAGGCGCAGCGAGCGAAGGTCGAACCTCGTCCGCAGCGGATCGTTTCGCTGAGCCCAAGTGTGACCGAGATTCTTTATGGCATCGGCGCCTGGCCACAAGTCATTGCCGTTTCGCAGTTCTGCACTTATCCCGAGGACGTTAAGAACAAGCCGCGGGTTAATGGTTGGGACAAGACCAACTTGGAGCAGGTGATGGCCCTCAAGCCCGACTTTGTCATTGGCGTAGATGCACAGGAACCATTTCTCAGAGATAAGCTGACCAGGTTAGGCGTACGTTCTCTATTTGTGAAAAGCCAAACTCTAGCGGACATTATGGCGTCAATGGGGGAAATCGGGCGCGGAACCGGCCATGAACAGGAAGCCACGAGTTTAGTGGCTAACACACAGGCCGAGATCGATGCCGTCCGAAAGACGATCAGTGATCGCCCGCACCCTCGGGTGCTCTGCATAGTCGACCGTGTGCCGGGTACGATCCGTGATCTTTACACGGCGACTAAAGGCAGTTATCTGGACGAACTGATAAGTATAGCCGGGGGCGACTCGATCGCACCGCAGGGTGATCATGGCTACGGCAAAATCAACAAGGAAGCCGTGCTTACTCTAAATCCTGAAGTGATCATCGATATGGTCCAGGGCTCGAAAGGGAATTTTGGTGAGGACCCAATAGCCGTATGGAATGAACTTGCTGAGGTACGCGCGGTTCGTGACAAGCGTATCTATCCGATGACCGATCCCTCGGTGATCCATCCCAGCCAGTTCGTTGGACACACCGCGCAAGTGTTCGCGCGGGCGCTTCACCCGGAGAGCTTCACTAATGCAAAGTGATTCCTCTGTGGCGAAGACGACTAGTATTGCTGGGTCAGATGCGTTAACCAATGGCCCGCTTATTCAAACGCGCAATCTGAGCTTCGCTTACTCCTCCTTGCCCGCAGTCGTCGATGTTTCACTGGTGTTGCCACGAGGTGCTATGGCAGCGCTAATCGGCGCGAACGGGTCAGGCAAGTCGACGCTGATCAGGTTATTAGCCGGTCTACTAGAACCTGCCAAAGGTGAGGTCGCCTTTAATGGTGCTCCACTCACAAACCTTCACCCACGTGATCGAGCAAAACGAATTGCGTACGTTCCTCAAGCGACCTCCACCGTTTTCCCTTTCACGGCGCTGGAGGTGGTCTTAACCGGTCGCAGCCCGTACAGCGGGCGGTTTCGTTTTGAGAGCGCACACGATGAGCAGATCGCGCTGGCGGCGCTGGCCGCGCTTGACGCCGCACATCTCTCGGCACGTCACATTACTGAATTGTCTGGCGGTGAGCGTCAACTGGTTACTGTTGCCCGCGCATTGGCACAAGAGCCGGAGGTGATGTTGTTGGACGAGCCGGCTAGCGCGCTTGATTTGAAGCACCGAACGCAACTCGCCAGGGCGTTGCGGCGGTTGAAAGATGAGCGGGGCATAACAGTACTAATGATTACGCACGATTTGATGCTGCTCGATTCTGCTGCCGATCTCATTTTCGCAATGAAATGCGGGCGCGTTGCCGCGAGTGGTACGCCCGACGCGGTACTTACCGACAGCGTTCTTGGTGAAGTCTATGATTCACCTGTGCGGACGATGCGCAGTGATGGGCGCACCTTTGTCTGGTCGGAATTGTGATGTCTTGAATTCGAGGCAACGTAGAGTTGAACGAAGCTGAAGTGACAAAGTCAGGCTCCACAGTCGAGACCCCGCGGGCAACGATACGTGCACGCGTCGGCGTCCGGTTGCGAATTGCGCTTCCTCTCTTGATCCTTGGTCTCGTCTTCGCCTTCTTGATTGGTCTTTATGTGGGCTACCAGCCACTCGACTTGGCAGCACTCAAGAGTGATCCGATCGCTCGTGCCGTCTTCTTTCGTCTACGGTTACCACGCGTGCTAATGGCAGGGATTGTAGGCGCGTCACTGGCGATGGTGGGAGCGGCCCTGCAGGCGCTCTTTCGCAACCCGCTCGCCGATCCTTTTACGCTGGGCGTATCTGGCGGGGCGTCTTTAGGAGCCAGCATCGCGATTGCTTTCGGCCTTGGACTGAATCTGGTGGGTGTGCCTTTTATTTTTATCGCGGCGTTTGTCGGTGCGTCCGTGTCGGTACTATTGGTCTATCGACTAGCGCGATCGGGAGGTGGGACGATGCTCCCTGGAGCATTGTTGCTGGCCGGTGTCGTTCTCAATCTCAGCGCCTCGGCTGGAGTCCTGGTGATTCAGTATCTCGCTTCATATGGACGAGCTTTGCAAATTCTGCGTTGGTTGATCGGCAGTCTTGATGTTGTCGGTTTTGATCTGATTTGGAAGATGCTCGTCTTCCTCATACCCGGCTGGTTGGTTCTCATCGCGCATGCGCGAGATCTTCACCTGCTGGCCACAGGTGAATCAGATTCAGCGGCGAGCCTTGGAGTAGACGTTAGGCGGACGGAACGAATGGTCTTCCTGGCCAGCTCCTTGATCGTGGCGGTGACCGTTTCGGTCGGTGGTGCGATTGGTTTTGTTGGCCTGATCGTGCCGCACGCAGCGCGACTCGTTTTTGGTCAGGATGTTCGAGTTTTGTTACCGGCGTCGTTTCTGTTAGGAGCAGCGTTCTTGATACTCGCCGACACGCTGGCGCGGGTGGCGATTTCGCCCGGCGAACTTCCCGTCGGAGCGATCACAGCATTGATGGGCGGTCCGGTGTTTCTGCTCTTGTTGAAGAGACAGCAACGCTACTCGGCATTGTAACGGAGGAAGTTGTTTGGCAAAGGCACTCATGGTGTTAGGCACAGCTTCGGATGCGGGCAAGTCGCTCACGGTTGGAGCGCTGTGCCGCATCCTGCGGCAGGATGGTTTCGATGTTGCTCCGTTCAAAGCCCAAAACATGGCGCTCAACTCATTTGCCACGCAGGAGGGCCATGAGATTGGACGGGCGCAAGCGATGCAGGCCGAAGCAGCCAAAGTTCCACCGCACGTTGATATGAATCCGATTTTACTTAAACCAACTTCCGATGTCGGTTCCCAGGTCGTCATCAACGGTAAGGTCTTGGGGAACTTCAGCGGAGTTGACTACTACCGTCTCAAACCGCAACTACTGGACGCGGTCAGTTCTGCGTATCGACGTTTGGCGGATCGGCATGAAGTTGTCGTACTGGAAGGTGCGGGCTCTCCGGTCGAAATGAATCTCAAAGATCGCGACGTAGTGAATATGAAGATGGCAGAGATCGCAGATGCGGCCTGCCTATTAGTGACCGACATCGATCGCGGAGGCGTATTCGCTTCGCTCGTTGGTACTTACGCTCTGCTTGAGTCGCAAGAGCGCAGTCGCTTCTTTGGCTTTCTCATCAATAAGTTTCGTGGCGACGTGAGTCTCTTCACACCCGGCATTGGTTATCTGGAAGCGCGGCTGTCGCAGCCATGTCTCGGCGTTATCCCTTACCTCCGCGATCACGGCATAGACGATGAAGATAGCGTTTCGCTCGAACGCCGCGCCGTGCGGCCTCCGTTCGACCGCAAAGATTCTCTGTGCGTGTGTGTGGTCGGGCTTCCTTACCTTTCCAACTTCACGGATTTTACCGCACTCGAGAATGTGCCGGGTGTAGTCGTCTATTACACGCGGCGACCTGAAGAAGCGCGCGCGGCCGATGTGCTGATTCTGCCGGGTAGTAAGAACACGATTCCCGATCTGCTTTGGCTTAGAAAGAATGGATGGGAGCCGGTAATCGAATCGCACGCTGCAGCCGGCAAGCCGCTGGTGGGAATATGCGGAGGCTTCCAGATGCTGGGAAGTGAGATACGCGATCCACATCACACGGAGAGTGACATTGAATTTGTTCCGGGCTTCAATCTCTTGGATTTCACGACTGTGCTAGAGCGCGATAAGGTCACGCGGCAAGCAACCGCGCGTCTCGCCAAACACGACTCCTTGGGTGTCAATGGTGACGAACGTTCAGATCCACTGTTCAGCGGTTATGAAATTCATTTGGGCGAAACGCTTTTGGGAAACGGAACGCAGCCGCTCTTTCAACTCCAGCGGTCCGGTGATGCAGCAGTCCAACAAGATGGTGCGATCAGCGCTGATGGGCGGATGTTTGGCACTTACTTACATGGCCTTTTCGACTCCGCCGAAGGACAACGGTTGCTCATCAACCATTGGCGGAAGATTTGCGGCAAAGAGAAGTCATCGTCGGATGTCATTGATCCGTTAGTTGAACGCGAAAAACGCTACGACGCGCTCGCGGACCACTATCGGAGCAACTTGAGGATGGATGTTATTTATCGTGCACTCGATGAGCAAAGATGATCTCTCCCGCTTCGTTCGCGCTGGCCTACGCGTTGGATTGGTTGATTGGCGACCCTACCTGGCTGCCACATCCAGTGCGATGGATGGGGCGGATGATAAAAGATGGAGAGAGGCTCCTGCGGAGATTCAGCCGCGCGCCAAGCAGCGAGTTCATCGCCGGGACGATGTTAACCGTGATCGTGGTCGGCGCTTTTGGAATCGGCAGTTGGATCGTATTGCTTTGGTTGAAAGCTTTAAATCCCGCGCTGACCTTCGTCGTATCGGTCTACCTCGCCGCATCGACGCTGGCTACGCGTTCGCTGCTTGACGAAGCGCGAGCGGTGAGATGCTTTCTGGTAAACGGTGATCTGCTTTCAGCGCGTAAGCAAGTCGCGCGCATCGTAGGTCGCGACACACAGGATCTGGACGAACCAGAAGTAGCTCGAGCGGTGATTGAAACCCTTGCGGAGAGCGCATCCGATGGCATTGTGGCTCCAATGTTTTATCTGGCAATTTGAATTCAAAACGGATGCGCGGCGTCAACTGGAGAGCTTGATTGGGACCCAACCATACAAGAGGCTGCTCTATGGAAGCGCGTGTTACATCGAGCATGCCAAACCAACTTTCTAGCCGCCAAATGAGTTACGCCGAAATGAAAGCCAGATCGAGCAGGGTGAATGCGATTCATGTCGAGCACGGCGGAAGAGTGTACGAAGCCGCGCGGCGTTGGGGAATCGAACCCCACGAAGTTTTGGATTTCAGCGCGAACATCAATCCGCTTGGTCCACCGCAGGGAGTTCTCTCCGCAATTGAAAAGTCGCTCACGCCGATTGGCCTCAAAGTCTATCCGGACGTTCACAATTTCGTCAGTGCAATAGCCGAGAAATACCGTCTAATGCCAGACGAAATAGTCGTTGGCAGCGGAGTGGCTTCTCTGATTTTCGCGGTCATGCATACCCTCGCTCCCAAAAGGGTACTTATCCTTGAGCCTGCCTTCGCTGAATATTCGCGCGCCTCTGTGGCGGTCAAGGCAGAAATAACAACCGCACTCCTGACCGAAGAGAGGGCCTTCAGGCCCGATTTTGTGAGCTTGGTGCGCGCGGTCAAAGAGAGCCAATTCGATTTAGTGATCTTAAACTCCCCGCACAATCCGACGGGCGTTTTGTATCCGAGAGATGCCTTGCTCTCGTTAATACACGCAGCGGAAGAGCACAACGCTGCGGTGTTGCTGGATGAAGCCTTCATCGACTATGAGTCACAGGGGAGCTTGGTTTCGTTGGCGGCGACAAAATCTCATTTAATCGTGCTGCGGTCACTCACAAAGTTCTATGCGATGCCTGGTATTCGCATCGGCTATGCGGTGAGCAATGCGAAATTAGCTGCAAAGATCAAAGTTCAAATCGACCCATGGTCGGTTTCAACAGTTGCGCTCGAAGCTGGATGCGCTGCTTTGGACGAAAATGAGTTCGGCGCGGAGTCTTGTCGCCTCAATGCCGTCGCGCGCGAAGAATTCGCGAGCGCACTGCGCGACGTAGGGCTAGAGGTTTTGCCTTCAGCCGCTAACTTCTTGCTGGCCAAACTGCCTCACGGTGCAGGCGGAGATTTGCAAGATTGGCTGGATTCGAAACGGATTCTGATTAGGCGCTGCGATTCATTTGACGGACTCGGTGAGGCGTTCGTTCGTTTGGCCGTTCGCTCAAGCTCCGACAACGAGCGTCTGGTCTCTCTGATTGAAGAGTGGCTTAGAGGATGAAACTACTTAAGCAAATCGGACTTGCGTTGCCTGCATTGCGAAAGTCTCAGGCGTGTGAAGCATGCGGGGAGACATTCGCCTGCGAAATTTCGTTAGGTAAGGGTTGTTGGTGTGGCGAAATCAAGTTGAGTGATGAAACGCGGCAGGAATTGCGCGCCAAGTACAAGAAATGTTTGTGCCGTGCCTGCTTGGAAAAGGTAGCGGTTTCAAGCTCACCATCGGAGGTGAAGACTTATGATTGAGCATTTGACCTCCTATCCACGACGAATCATCTGTCTTACCGAAGAGACTACCGAGACGCTATATCTGCTCGGCGAGCAGGAGCGTATCGTCGGCGTTTCGGGCTACACGGTGCGACCGCCGGAGGCTCGTTTGAAGCCAAAGGTCTCCGCGTTCATCAACGCCAAGTTCGACAAGATTCTCGCGCTGGAGCCGGACCTTGTTTTTGCGTTCTCGGATTTGCAAGCCGATATTGCAGCGGAACTAATTCGGCGTGGTGTAACGGTGATGACTTTCAATCAGCGCAGCATCGCCGAGATTCTCGAGATGATCCTGACTGTTGGCCGAATCGTCGGCCGCGAAGAAAAAGCTCGGGCACTGGTTGCTTTGTTGGAGACTGAATTGGAGGCGGTTCGCGACTCAGCCTCGCGCTTCCCTCACCGTCCCCGAGTCCTGTTCGAAGAATGGTACGACCCGCTCATCTCAGGAATTTGTTGGGTTGATGAGTTGATCGAGACCGCTGGCGGCGAATGCATCTTTCCCGAGCTGCGGAAACACCAATCTGCCAAAAATAGGATCGTTAATCCGACCGACGTGATCGATAAGGACCCGGAAGTAATTATTGGTTCGTGGTGCGGTCGCGCTGTAAAGCGGGAATGGATTCGCAAGCGCGACGGTTGGGAACAGATAAGCGCTATCCGTAACAATCATATATACGAAGTGAAGTCAGCTTACATCCTGCAACCTGGCCCAGCAGCATTGACGGAGGGGTTGCGCCAATTGCACGCAATCCTTGCGCACGCAGTGAATCAAGAGATCGAACAAGTCTTGCTGCCGAAGGAAAAAAGTGACGCGACTCTCGGTCTGCCGCCTCCAGACAAACCGATTGAGCACGCCGCTGTTTCGTAGCGATCCGTAGATGTATGTCCCAGAACCTAACCAATAGTGGTCGGATGATTCTGCTTCTCGGTGGGGCGCGAGCCGGTAAAAGTGCCTACGCTATGAGACTGGCGCAAGACGGCGAACGCGCTTCGGACAATCAGGTCTGCTTCATCGCCACCGCACAAGGCTTAGACGAAGACATGGCGAAACGAATTGCGCGCCATCGAGCGGAGAGGCTGACCCACTGGCGAACGATTGAAGAACCTTGTCAGATTGATGAAGCCCTTAAGCACGCAAGTGCTGCGGGAATTGTCATCGTGGATTGCCTGACTTTGTTTGTTTCCAACTGGCTAATGCGCCACGAAGACGAACATGAGTGTGAACAGTTCGTGCATCGCATCACTCGCGAGTTCCTGGAACTAGCTCAGACACAAAAGCAAACAATCATTTGTGTCTCCAACGATGTGGGACTAGGCATAGTTCCGGACACGCGGATGGGCCGGGTCTTTCGCGACCTTCTCGGAAGAGTGAATCAGGATTTTGCCGCTGCGGCAGATGAGGTCTATCTGATTGTTGCCGGTTTGCCTTTGCAGTTGAAGCCAACCGCTTAGAGGTTTGCTCGAACCAACCAATGAATAACCCATCTCAGCTCATCACGCAGGTCTGTAGTCAGATCGAACCAATAGATCGGTCGTGGCTAAACGCTGCTCGCGAGAGACAACTGACACTCACGAAGCCGCCGGGCAGCTTGGGACGTCTCGAAGAGATCGCCAATCGCCTCGCTGCGATACAACGCACTACCACTCCCGTCGTTACGAAGAAGCGAATCTATGTCGTTGCCGGAGATCACGGGGTAACGGTCGAAGGCGTTAGTGCCTATCCGCGCGAAGTCACGCCACAGATGGTTGACAACTTCTTGCGCGGAGGGGCCGCAATCAATGTCTTGGGTCGTGCTGGAGGAATCGAAGTAAGGGTTGTTGACGCCGGAGTCGATGCAGATCTGAGCGATCGTGCCGAGTTGATTCAGGCAAAGGTAATGCATGGCACAGCCAACTTCGCCATTGGCCCCGCAATGACCCGCGCCGAAGCGGAAGCGTGCCTTGCGGCAGGTATCGAATTAGCTCAGGCCGCCTTCAATGAAGGAATCAACCTGCTTGGCATAGGTGAGATGGGAATCGGAAACACGACAGCGGCGAGTGCTATCACGTCGGTTCTAATGAGGTGCGATCCTGAAGCCGTAACTGGTCGTGGAACAGGTGTAGATGAGACGGGGTTGGCGCACAAGATCGTTGTAATTCGTCGAGCGGTCGAACTCAATAAACCTGATGCCACTGATGCCACAGATATACTTGTCAAAGTCGGCGGCGCTGAGATAGGCGTGATGGCCGGAATCGTGCTCGGTGCTGCGGCAAATCGTTCACCGATCGTTGCCGATGGTTTCATTAGCACAACAGCGGCGGCACTTGCTCTCACCCTGCAGCCGAACGTGCGTGATTATTTGTTCAATGGACATCGATCAGCCGAGCCTGGGCATGCGGCTTTGATTGACTTCATCGGTGAGCAACCACTGCTCGATCTCTCGATGAGGCTGGGTGAGGGGACTGGGGCGGCTCTGGCGATGCACGTCATTGAAGGCGCCGCCAAACTCCTTTGCGAGATGGCGACTTTTGCTGATGCGGGAGTGAGCAATAAGGAGTGAGCTGCTCGGACTTCAAATGATTCGTCGCTTTCTAGTTGCTGTTCAGTTTCTGACTCGATTGCCCGTCCCGCGATCTCTGAACAGCTCTGAGACCGACATCGGCAAGGCGGCGGCCTTTTTCCCTCTGGTCGGAGTGATCGTCGGTGGCGGTGCCGCCTTCCTCTTTGTCGTGCTTCAAAAGATTCTGCCGCTACCGGCGTCTGTGCTTGGCGCTGTCATCTTTGCGACGTTCCTGACCAATGGCTTTCACGAAGACGGGTTGGCAGATTCGTTTGATGGGTTTGGAGGTGGATGGACAAAGGATCGGGTTTTGGAAATCATGCGTGACAGCCGTATCGGAACCTACGGCACCTTGGCGCTGATCTTTGTCATTCTGGGAAAGGTCACCTTTCTTTCGTCATTGCCGGCTAGCCAGATCTGGCGTTGGTTGATCGTGGCGCACACAGCCTCACGTTGGACGATTCTGCCGCTCTGCGCATGGTTGCCATACGCCCGAGCTGAGGGTCAGGGGAAATTGGTGGCGAAGCAAGTGGGCGCTCTGGAAATAATAACCGGGACCGTCACGCTGTTACTGGTTCTCCTGCTCCTCCCTGGGCAAGCGGCATTAGCGACGTCGCTTGTGGCCGCTCTTTTGACTCTACTTAGCGGATTCTACTTTCGGGCCCGCCTACAGGGAATCACTGGCGATTGCCTTGGCGCGACCAACCAACTCACTGAGGTTGGTTTGTACATAACAGCAGTCATCTTGCTTCATTGGGATCTTTTTCGATGAGTGAGGCGAACATCCAGAATCGACTGCGCCTCTATCTAATTCGGCACGGCGAAGTAGAAGGAGCGGCATCGGGAAAACTGCTCGGGCAAACGGACACGCCGTTGTCGGCACGCGGCATTGAGCAAGCAGCAAAACTTGCTGAAATATTATCAACGGCGCAACTCTCCGCTGTGTATTGCAGTGATTTGCAGCGAGCGAGAATGACGGCTGAGATGATCGCCGAACGCAGCAGCTTGAAAGTACAACCAAACTCCGCGTGGCGTGAGATCGACATGGGGCAATGGGAAGGGCGCACCATGTCGTCGTTGCACGACGAAGCACCGGAACGGATCGCGCAGCTTTTCAGCGATCCTGCTTCGTTCGAATATCCAACAGGTGAATCGTTTGCCGCATTTACCGCACGAGTGCAAGCTGCCTTAGATCAGTTGGTGCTAACTTACCAGAGCGGCGACATCGCGCTAGTCGTTCATGGAGGCGTGTGCCGCGCGATCATCGGCGGCGTCCTGGGCGTGCCAACGCAAAACTGGCTGCGTCTGGCCCAGGCGTACGGCTCTCTCAATGTGATCGAGTGGTATGATGGGAGCCCCGTTCTGGTTTCTCTCAACTTTCAAAACGCCTTGTCGACAACCCTGGACCTCAGTTCATAGTTAGTCATGGATCAAGGCTCTTGTTCGGTTTACCATAGGCCCGTGCGATCTTGATTCCATTCGCCAAGCAGAGTCAAAGTTTCGGCGGTATCCGAGCGTGGAGTCTGAGGGATTCGGAAGGTCAAACCGTCATTAGCCTGCAACTGAAACGGAGGAGACCATGTCTATTGCCGTCTTGAAATTCGTAAGCGTTGCCGCCTTTCTGGCCGTTACCTTCACCGTGACTTCGAAGGCCCAACAGGATCAATGGTCGTGGCCGGAGAAACCGAAGAATCTTCAGGTGCTGAACAAGGACTGGCCGGGCTCTCGCTTGCGGCCGGTGATGTTTGGGTTCACCAGAGCGCTAGGTGTGCGTTGCTCATACTGCCATACAGGGCAGGAGGGTCACCCTCTGAGTTCTTACGATTTCGCATCGGACGCAAACCCAAACAAGAATCGAGCACGTGAAATGTTGAGAATGTTGGGCGATGTCAATGTTCATCTGAAGAAGCTCGAACCTAGCGGTGATCAGCGGGTAAACATGTGGTGTAACACCTGCCATCGTGGTCGTCCCAGGCCAATGACGCTCGAGGAGGAATTGGGAGAACAGTATCGTTTGAAGGGAATCGACACCGCGCTCATTCATTACCAGGATTTGAAGAAGAACTATGCGGAGAAAGGGGCATACGATTTTTCGGAACGATCATTGAATAACTTTGGCTATGAAATGTTGGAGAAGAAGGATACCGCGTCGGCAGTTCGAGTGTTCACCTTGAATGCCCAAGTGTTTCCAAAGTCTGCAAATGTTTGGGACAGCCTGGCTGATGCCTACCTGAAAGGCGGGGACATGAAGATGGCCAAGCGGTATTACGAAAAATCTCTAAAGCTGGATCCAAAGAATGAGGGCGCGCTTGAGAATCTAAAGAAAATCAAAGGAGCTACTGCAAAGTAGGTGGCCCCAATTGACGGCATTAAGAGTAATTTGATGTGATCTGCCCGGCAATACCCTAATTTCTCCTAACCCCCGAAACGCGGCCACCTGTTCGGCCAAAAAGTTAGAAAGATATTCTTCTCGTTAGCAATACGGATTTGGCCCTGCCTTCTGCTGGGTTCGGTAGCTAGAGCAGATCAGTTCATGCTTAAGGAGTGCAACTGGCGTGGACCTTTTGACCGCGTTGGTAGCATCGACCTTTGCGTCGTGAGTACGGCCGCGCCCTTGGAAACCGAGAGTTCTTGATCCCTCCGTGTTATAACAAGGCCCAAAAAAGGGTGAAGTAGTGCGGATGAAAAAATTACTGACATCGATCGTGTTAGTGATCGCGATTGGAGGAGTTGCCTTTGCCGTTTACCGATGGTTCTTTGCCAGAGGTTCGCAGCGAGAAACTATGGTTGCATTGGCATTCGGCCTAGTCCATGGACTCGCGTTCTCACAAGCGTTGAATTCGCTGCGGCTTGAACCGTTTCAAAAGGCGCTGTCGATTTTTGGATTCAACGTGGGCATTGAAATCATGCAGCTTGCCATAATGATCGCTGCCTTTCCGCTACTCCGGTTGAGCAAACGAGAAAACTATCACACCCTCCGGGTCGTCGCGGCTTCGTTGGCGCTGGTAGTTTCTTCTGTTTGGATCGTAGAGCGGATCGCGCGAATCTAGCCCATACAGCCTAAAGCGCGACGGCCGCCACGACCAATATCGAAAAGATAAATGATGTGTGAGCCCGTCAAAACTATCTTTGTTCTTTCTAGCCTTGGTACCTTCAAGCGGAAGAACGAATGGAAACTGAGAACCCCAGAAGCAAGCTCGACGAAGCTAGATATTCTATTGACTCTAAGTCTATCAATTTGCTAGCGTGCCGATTGCGTTAGTCCCTAACACAAAGAGCGAGCGAACTCCCATGGCCGCGCTGCTCATCGTCGATGACGATCCCATTATCCGAGACAACCTTCGTCGGCTATTCGCTGATAAATATGAATGCGATACGGCTGATCGCGCAGAACAAGCACTAGAGCTTCTTGAGGTTCATAAATACGATGCAGTCATCACAGACGTTTCCATGCCGGGCGCCGGCGGCCTGGCAATCTTAAAGCGAATTCAGGCCCGCCACCTAACAATCCCGGTCATTGTGATTTCAGCAACCGGCGACCAATTCAAGGATCTATTTTCGGAGAGGGGTGCGTTCGCGTATTTCAGCAAGCCGTTTCGGTTCGAGGAACTGGAGTCAGCAGTCGCACAAGCTCTTGATGCGCCTAATTAAGAAATGTAGCGCTGGAAGAATCTTGGGAACTTTCCTTTCGTCGCTAAATAGAGAGTTTGCCCAGTCTTGTAATTAAGATCGCAGGTGGGTAGTTCACAGGGCTTGGATCGCAAGATCGGAGGCCTGACCCCTAACCTTCTAACTGCTTAAAGACTTCTATTAGTTCGTCGCTAAGATTTGTTGCACTCAGTTGTAAAAGACGCTGAGGTAGGACACCCCTCAGGAATAATGCTTCCAATTTCTACCGTCACCCGAATTGGTTTGTCCTTATCACATTTCGTCTCAACGTAGATTGACCCGGTGCCTTGGCCCTTCACAATTTTCCCTGACGAAACGCTCCATTTATAGCTTGGTTTTCGATTAGCGAAACCACCCATTATATTGACTGTGAAGTTATATTTTGGACCGCAGCATCTCTCTTCATCGCTTGAGCACTCGATTGTAATTACCGGACAAGACTGTTGAGCAAATACCGCTGAATTGGGACCATCAACCGGCAGTGTTGAAGCCGTTAACCAGAGCACTGCCAATAATGTGCAAATTGAGATTCTCACCGCTTTACTTTGAAATCCTTGGGGTGTTTCCGCGCGCCGGATGTTCTAAAGGCGCCCAGCATCAAATTCAGCGAGTTTTGGGACAGTTTGCTTTTTTGGGTTGATAACTTGAACTTGGTCTCACTTTACACTCGCTTTTGATGGCGGCCGGTGTACCGCGTATTGCCACCATAACTGCATCGCCCTTCTCATGATAACCGGCGTTGACAACCTTGATGGCGTTCTTGTTTGACTTCGTTTCTTATCAAGTACTGTTTTCGCTTTTTTACCTCTTAGTCTTACCTCTCAATGCACGGCGAACGGGCTTGGCGGGGGTGCGCCCTTGGGAACGATATACAGCTCGACGGCAAAGTCCTGCACTTTTCCGCCGTAGCGTGTTACAACGCGCGAAGGGCTTATTTTACGAATTTTCACAAGATAACTCTTCGCGCGAGTAAGTCGTGCCCGCACCAAAGATGAGGACATCCCTTTTTCAGAATAGCCAAAAATGTAACCCTTACTTTCTGGGTATTGCGTTAAGCTAATTGCAAAATTGTCGAGTCGAATCTCTTCATCCTTACGTCTAAGATTTCCATAACTATCGAATTTGTAAGAAAGGACCTTGCGCATTGGTTGAGGTACTGGAATATTTGAGCAGCGGAGATGCCTGTCGGCCATACCGCCAAAATACTCAAGGGTCTTTACCTCGCCGTTGACTATGTGAATCGATTCACCTTCATTCCCATCGAAATAATCGATTGCGTCAAGCATGTGAGGATCCTTAGTTTTCCGAAACTTTGAGGCGTCCACGGTTAGTGTTGAGAACAGAACTAGTGCTCTGGGCACAACTGTAATCGACACCACCGTCCCCTCAGGGACTTGCCACTCAGTATTAGCACTCGATTGGCACGATAAGCCGTTTGAATAGAGTATCGAGACAGTTTCCGTGTCGGTGTGGTACGTCGACCAATGGTTACTCGTATCACTAGGATGACCCAGAACACGCTCAGCGTCAGCTCTCTTCGAGTGAAGAGGCGTAATGCCACGCCAAGGTTTCGTCGCAATCGGCGACGATAGCAGCGTAATAAGGACTAAGCTGGAAACGAGCCTCATCATTTTGCATCACTCAGATAGGCGGGCCGACAGTGGGAAGATAGGTAGGCTTCCCAAAAACCACTGTACGTCGTCACGTCTGAGCCTTTTGGCGGAAGCGGCCAACCCGTAATCTTCGATACTACCTGTGCCATCTCCGTGTCATCATAAGCGCCTCGCGCAGCCCTGTGGAAGGTCTCGTGTAAGGCCGAAAAGGCATAATGCAGTTGAGCTTGGGCATTAATTCTCTCAGTAAGAACGTCGTAATATTGAAATGGATGGAGGTAGACAATTGCGGGTTTTGCGCCATGTTTAGGATCCAAGGAAGCGAAGGCGTCACCTCCAACAGTACCGCCCGCCCAGTACATACTTGGCGGAATATCCGCGACGTAACCCCGCTGACCCGCAATCCTGTCAAATGCCTCCATGAAAGTCTTGCTATTTTGACCGTTCATTTGCGGAAACATTTCTGCGGCAGTACTTATCATTTTCTGTATCGCCTCGCCACATGAAATCTTCTCCTTGGGGTTTTTCCACCGAAGAAGCCTTTGAACGTTATCACGTAGGTTCTGTATGGGCACCGTTCTGATTTCCGGTATGGGGATCCATTCCCCTCCCCCGTCTGTTATGTAGCTATAAAGCACTACCTTATTTGGATTCCAAACAAGAGGACTATTGGGGTCTTCGGTAGAGGGTTCAAAACCCGGTACTATGCGCTCTCCCTGCCGAACGTGGGGTTTTCCAGGAATGAATATCATGCCCCCTATTACCTCAAAGTCAACAAATCGCGTTTGACCCTGACGGTTTCTGACCTGAAGCCGCAGAATTCCCGCCTCACCCAACTGACGCACTCGGGCGCAATTTTGTTCGAAGCCATCAATATAACAATTAATACAATTTGGATTAGCGCCACTACATTGCGAGCCGCCGCTGGAACCCAAGCCACTCCTCGGCCAATCTGTGATCGGTTCCGGAGACTCATCTGGCTGCGGGGCCGCAAACCCCACATCGACCCCATCAGCGTTGAACTCAGCCTTTGGAATGTAAAGACCAGTTGCAGTGCTGTCACCACGACTTCCTGACACGGGTTCTTCATGCGACCACGTTACCGTGCCGTCGGCTTCCTGAGCCAATTTGCGTCTACCGGCATAGATGTATCGCTTCGTTTTTTGCCCGCTGGAATTCAACTCAGCCACCGCCAGCCCGCCGAGCACCGAAGAGTTCAGATTATAGGTAACGCTGGTTACGTTACCGTTCTTACTCGCCGCCTGTTTGAGCATTCGCCCATCGCCGTCGAACTGATACCAGCGATCTGTTCCGCCACCGTTGGTATGAAAGTTTCGGCCAGCGGCATCCCGGAAAAAGCTTGTGCCATCACCATTTGTGACAAACCCTGCCGCATCATAGCTCCAGCCCTGCATGCGATTGTTCTCGTATGTACTTGTTGCTGTCCGGTTGTCATTCCACAGCCGATTTGTCTGTTGCGTGATCTGACTGAATGCATTGAATTGATAGCTTTGCCCATAAGGCCCGGTCGGTGCCCCGCTGGTGGTGCCGTTAATGAAGTCGCGGGCTTGTGAACCGGTCATCGCATCTGTCACTCGCGCCGAATGATCGTATGCGAAAGCTCGGTCGAAGCGTTCATCGATCGCGTCATGGCTGAACTTAAGTTGCGCGTCTGGGTAGTATTGGTAAGTCCTCGACATTCGTGGCTGGTTGTCTGGAGCAGTTAACTGAAAGCTTGTCATTTGCAAACGATTGTTATAAGTCGCATTTTCGGTGAACCCATTCCCGTAAGTTTCCGATTTCAGCGTGCCCCAGGCGCGGTATTGTTGATTCGACAAAAACTGCGACACCGAGCCATACCCGCTGCTGTTGATACTGTTAAAACGGCCACTTGAGTCGAAATTGTAATTGAGTGTGGCACCCCAGGGATCAGTGATAGTTTTCAACTCGCCCGCAAGATTGTAATCGTAGCTGAGGGTAAATGAGGCATTCAAATACGAAACCGATGGGTCAGCAAAATCTCGCCTTTCGGAAGTCATCTGCGAAAGCTGATTGTAGCCGTAGCTCACTGTTCCCAAGCCATCGGTCATTGACGTTCGATTCCCTGCAGCGTCATATCCAAACGAGACATTGGATGTCGGCGTAATGCCGGAAGGTGCGCTGTAAGAAATGCCATTCACCAGACGGCGACCATTGTTGTAAATGTAAGTCGCGCTCGCACCGCGAGCGTCCGTGACTGAATTCACCGTGTCGTCGAGGTTGTAACTCCACGTCGTTGTCGTGCCAGCATTCTGTTCAGGCACATGCTTCGAATGCAAGCGGCCATAGCCGTCGTAAGTCATGGTCGTTTCTTGATAGGGCCCACCACCGTTCTCTGCGCCAGCCCACTGGCGAAGCAGCGTCACCTGATCACGTGCGTTGAAAGTGCTCGTGGTGGCCGAATAAACGCTGCTGTCCCAGTCGAGGATTTCAGTTTTCCACGTCCGGCCAAATACATCTGAATACATTTTCTGTTGACGATGTTTAGTTTCTCCATTCACCGTCGTACCTTCATCGGTCAGCGTGGCGATTTCGCTGCCGGCACAACCGCATGCGGAATAGGTTGCTTCCTTGGTAGTTCCGTCAGTATTCGTTGTGATGCGCGGCCTGCCTTTCCAGTCGTAGGTCTGCTGCGTATAACGCGTTCCACCTTCACCAGTGACGGGGTTGTAAGCATCGTCCCCAGCGGGAATCCAAGAGTTGTCAACCTCCGTTGGATTCGACTGCTGCACCGCCCGGCCCATCCGATCGAAGATTGTATTCAGCAAACGATATTCCCCGATGCTGCCCGGATGATTGTTCACTGTGCCAAAGGCACGGCCCACGCCGTCGAATACAGTAATGGCATAAGCTTCATCGGCGATGTTGTTGACCGTGGAAAAGCTCTGCACCCAAAAAGGCCCGTACACATAACGCGTGTACGCGCTGTTGTTGAGCGTCGTCACTTGTTGAATGCGAGCCGCCGCGTCGTAAGCGAAGGTTTCAATGATGCCGTTCGGCTGATTCTGCGGTGGCGGACCTTCGAAGCGAGTTTTCGCGCCAAAGTCATAGTTGTACTGAATGACAGAGCTAAACTGATCCGCGTCGGTGGCTGCCGTAGGGTACGCGAACGTGTTCCGCGAGTTATTGCCGTCAGAGAAGGAGTCAGCATAGCTCATACTGTTGGTATGTCCGGCCGGATCCGTCGTCGATACGACCGAACCGGCAGCGTTATAACTCATGAACGTCGTGAGGGCCTTGGAAGCGTTGTTGATGTCCGTCACATCCCAGCGTGAGACGCTGGTCACATTGCCGCGTACGGTGAACGACGCGTCGTAACTCTGATCGTGCAGCGTCGCGGTCGTCGCTTGTGAAGTGATCCTCTCGGGATCGTCATAGCTGTAAGTAATTTTTGCTTGATAGCCGCTGCCATCAGTGAGGTGCACCGCGGCTGGCAGGCCGATGATGCGTCGATCGAGATACGACTGACTTAGATTGTAGTCAGTATAGGTGCGGCGAATCTCGGTTAGGCCATCAGCGGCATATTCGGTCACGAAATAAGGCAGGCCATATTGAACATAGGTCGCGACGCTGTAGTCGATGGTCACGCGACGCCGATTGCCAATCGAGTCGTAAACATTCGTTTCCGTGACACGCGGGTTCACTTTGTAGCTAGTACCTGTATTGTCCTGTGTCCATCCGATTGTTGAAAGTTTCTGTTGGACACCCGCCGACCATACTTCGCTGCTTTTCGTTAAGCCCCGCATCCACGCAGCATCAGCGCTTCCCGCATAGGTTTCTTTATAAACAGTTCCATCGGGTGCCGTCATCACACGCGAGTCTCCTTCCACCCCCAAGTAGGTCGTGACTTCCGTGGGAACGCCATTTAGACCGGTCCAGTACTCGGCCCAAGTGCGCGTCGCCGTCAAACGCGGGCAATCATTGGTTGCGGAATCGTAATCGAAGGCTGTGTAGTTGCGCGAATGATTGTCAGTCGCGGGATTGCTGTCGGAAGCGTATTGAGTAATGCGAGAGACCTGGCCGTGGGTGTTGTAAAGAAACTTTGTGTAAGTCCCGTCGCCAAAACCAACCATCTTGAGTACGGGAATCGTTTCGCCACTGTGCGTACCGACGACGCCTGCGAGCGTGGGTTGCATCGTCAAGTTTTCCCACCCGAATGACGCCCAGGTATGAGGCGGCGTTTGGCCATTCCAAGTCTGCGTAATCGAACTCAAGTTCGTGTTCGCGTCGTAATTGAACGTGATCACGCGCCCAAGCGTGTCCGTGACGTTCTGAATGTCGCCGCGCCAGTCGTAATTCACGACGATGTGATTGCCATTGCGATCTTTGATTTCGATGCAGCGGTATTCGTTGATGCCGGTCCACCCAAAAGTCATTTGCGTGCCGTCCGTCGTGCGCACTACCAGATTGCCGCTGTAAGTCAGTTTCAGGTAAGAAGAATCAGCCGATTCATAAACATTCGACGTGCCAACTTGTCGCAACTCAACTTTGCGGCCGGCGGCAGTTGTCAACAGATAGACATTCGCGCCGACCTGCGCGTCAAAATACTTCTCCTGCACCGTGGGAAAGCCGATCTTGAATCCGGGACTTGGCGATCCATTCTCTTCGTCGAAATAATTGTACGGACCAGAGTGCGTCCACACTGATGATGAATAAGACAGCCCCAGCCCCAAGTCGAGGCCAGCGCGTCCCGGCAATGAAATCAGATTCACGCCCCACTCCGCATCGCGCGCCTGTAGCTGATTGCCTGATTGGTTGAAAGGATCAACGCGTGCAGTCGCAAGCGAACTAACTGCCGCCGACGGCGATCCGGTCGGCGCGATCGTCGCAACAAGATTCTGAAACTCTGTGGATTCATCAAAACCACGTCGGACCTGTTCACGTCCATAGATGGGGACTGTGGCTTCCCAATTCGCCCACCCTTGCGCGTCAGGCTCCCGCATCAGATAACTCTTGTATAGGTCGTACACGTACCAATGGTCCGAACGATTCCGTGCTGCGTACTCCGCTGATTCGAAGATCGTCTTACCCATCTCTCGCATAGCCAGCGTCATCGAGCCTTGCCCATGGGCATACGCCGCGCGAAACATAGCCGTCCAGTAATTCGTCTCTTCGGCATTAGGCGAGCGCAGGAGCGCCCACTGATAGAAATTCTGCGTGTACTGATCAGCAACTGAGGCATAAACGCTAACGTTTGCGGTAGCGCTGTTCGTCGCGCCGAAATTATCGGTAATAGTTACAGTCGCGGCGTAGGTTCCAGCGGATGCGTAACTGTGAGCTGGTGACGCGCCGGAACCGCTGCTGCCGTCGCCGAAGGTCCAGGAATAACCCGTAACAGTCCCGTCAGGATCGAACGAACCGCCCGCATTGAAACTGACAGGCTGCGAGATGATGCCGTTGTAAGGTCCACCGGCGTTCGCTACAGGCGACTGGTTGTAGGAGGAAGACCAGCTTGGGCTGAAATCTCCGTCGCCACTGTTCGACAGGCTTGTTTGATTTGTGCCGTCAGAGTTCATCGTCCAAATCTGTGGAATTGGATCGAACTCAACGCGCTCGCGCTCACTGCGAAAGACGATTTTAGTTCCATCCGTTGACCAGCAAGCGGAATCGTCATTCGACAAGTCGTTCGTCAAACGCGTCTGGCTGATGCCACTGGCAGTCATCACATAGACTTCTTTGTTTATCTTGAGCTTCGACTTCGTGATGATGTTTCCGTCATCGTCGGTTTCCTGCCACGTCTCAGTCGCGCTGTCGCGCGTGCTGGTGAAAAGGATCTTCGTACGGTCTGGAGACCAAATTGGCTGCTCGTCCCAGCAGCCGGTACTGCTCCACGTCAGTCGTATTTGATTGGACCCGTTGCTATTCATTACATAGATGCTCGGGAAGCCCGGCTGATCGCGATCGCTGGCGAAAACGATCTTCGCGCTATCGGAAGACCACGACGGCTGCGTATCATTGCTAGCGCTGTTACTGATGTTCACTTGGCCGCTACCGTCGGCGTTCATCGCATAGACCTGGTAAGAGAGACTATTACGAAAACTCTGAAAGACGATCTTGCTTCCATCTGCAGACCACGTGGCGTTGCAGTCATCATTCGTATCGGTCGTCAGACGAAACTGTCCGCTGCCGTCAGCGTTCATTACATAGATGTCGCGCAATCCGCTCCCGGGACTGTCGCGGTCGCTTTGAAATAGAACCTTTGCGCCGTCTGCCGACCAGCGCGGATTTTCGTTATTGCTACCATCGCTTGTGAGCCGCGTCTGGCCTGTTCCGTCTGAGTTCATAGTGTAAATCTGCATGAAGCCATCACGACTACTGGTAAAGACAATCCTAGCTCCAGTCACCTGCGGAATCGGCGCGGTTGCAAAATCGAAACTTCTGGCAGCAGCAGTTGACGAGGGCCAAAGCCTGATTGGTGAGTCTGAGAGCGCATCTAATTGATCGAACCGAAGAGTCGGATAGCCACGAAGTCGAAACGGTAAACTTGAAAATGCGAAGTTAGAAGCGAGAAGGACGCGATCGCGCATCACATCCGTTGCTAACTCATCATGATGCGGTGTAGGAAGAGTAACAGGTGTGGGCAATGCGCTGGGAGTGGGTACAGGAAGTGGTGGTAGCTGATCGCCAACTCTTCGACCATTCCGCGACTCTAACGGTTTTCGTCGCGAACGCGCCGTGGAAGGCGGCGTGTTCGGTGCGCGCGAAGCTTCAATCCGGCGATGCTGAACTTCATTTAGATTTGGAAGATTTGCGGCGGGCGGACCCGTTCGTGGGGCCGGCGGATTAACCCGCCTCTCGCGACCGTTACTACCCTGTCCGTTGGCTTGCTGTTGAAGACGGATTACCTCTTTGCTGTTTGCTGTCTGAAACGGGATTACACCTGCGATTCCTGAAAGAACTACTGCAATACAAACACAGAGACTCGTCGAACGAATTGCCTTGGCGGGAAGACGGTGAAGACGTCTCATTGGGAGAACTCCTTTTTGCGACTATTTCACATAGATACCGACATTGCCAATTTGTTCCTGCAAGTTCATTAGTGGAAAGGGGGCCGCCGCGCCCCAGCCCCACGCTCTTCACGGCGACCCTGCAGAACTGGTCACTCCCGACCCCGCCGGCCATCTTTTCGAGAGCCGCTCCCAACGAGTTCGCCGATTTTGATCTATGCAGCAGATTCGAGCAGGAGCCGGAAGCAAAGCGAGAGCGCTATCTGACCCCTGCCGAAAGAACTAGGCTGATGGCCGCACTTGTGGATGACCTTGAGGTTTTGCGTGGACCCGTAGAGGTGTCATTGGGAACGGGCGTCAGAAAGAGAACTGAGTTATTGGAGTTGCGGATAGAGAATATCAACTTCACTGGCTTATCGATCTTTCGGAGGGCAAACGGCCGCGATGTTGAGGTGCGGCCCAATTGGTTTCTGCTTACAGACACTAAGGGCAAAAAGCCTCGTCACCGGTTGATTCCCATGAACGGGCCTGTGCGGGACGCATTGCTCCAAGTCATTCAAAACAGAACGAGTGGACGAGTGTTTGATCCTGCCCATGCTGGAGTGAATGAACACCTGCTCCGTCGTGGATTTGAAACCGCTTGTGAAAGGGCAGAGATTCCATTCGGTCTCGCCGTTGAAGGTGGTGTGATCTGGCATGACCTACGTCGTACTTTTGCTACTGAGTTGCGAGCGCGACAAGTACATGAATACGGCATCACCGATCTGTTAGGTCACAACATTCAAGCCGTGACGGGCACTTACGCTCGCAGCACACCAGAGGTATTAGAAGAGGCTGTGAACAAACTTGCTCTGCCGAGAGGGAACGTGATCGAGTTCAAGAGAAAAGCCAGTTGAAAAAAGTGTCCCCAACTTAGCCCCAACTCGCATGTTTGGGCTGAGGTGAACAAGGGGCTACGATGATGAAAATCGTGAATTCCTCAGGATATAGTTGGTGCCGAGGGTGGGAGTCGAACCCACACGACCTTACGGTCAACGGATTTTAAGTCCGTAGCGTCTGCCATTCCGCCACCCCGGCCAATGACAAAAAGATAACATAGCTTGTTGTGGCACGCGCATCTTGCACGTGATTTATGGCGCCAGGCTCTCTCAAGTGAATCGACAATTACCTGACCTTTGATAAAAGGAATACCGGAGGTTAAACTGACGAAGTAAAAAGGGGAGTAGGTCACCCGCCTTTGATGGGTCCGACGCCGCCGTCAACACGGTTCCCACTTTTGGAGCCCGGCGCGTCGGGAAGAGCAGAAGCTCAACGACCAAGACCTTTTGCGGCTTAGGCCTTAAGCGCGCAAAAGGTTTTTCTTTTTGACGCGAGGGCCGAACGGCAACGTTCTCTGGCGTCGAAAGGAATGAATGATGGTTGAGCTATTTCCGTTTTCTGAGTATTGGTGGTTTTACCTCGCGTTTGTCGGTCTGGTCGTCCTGCTCCTGGCGATCGATCTAGGCATCTTTCACCGTAAAGCACATGCAGTTGGTTTTCGTGAAGCAGCGACGTGGACGGTGATCTGGATCGCGCTCTCGCTCCTGTTCAATCTGCTTCTTTATCAATATGCGCTCTGGAAGTTTCCACAGAGCGCGCGCCTGATGGCTTTGCCAGGCTTTGATCCGCAGGCCGAAGCCTGGCGAGTCTCGCTCGAGTTCCTCACCGGTTACGTCATCGAGAAATCGCTGTCGGTCGACAATATCTTCGTCTTTGTGATGGTGTTTTCGTACTTCGCCATCCCGGCGAAGTATCAGCATCGAGTTTTGTTTTACGGAATCCTTGGCGCGCTGATTTTTCGCGCTGTGTTTGTCGCGTTGGGCGCCGCGCTGATGCAGTATCACTGGGTCGTCGTTTTCTTCGGCGCGCTTTTGATCTTCAGCGGGATCAAGATCATTGTGGCGCGAGAGAAGGCGCCAAATCCTGAGCGGAACCTGCTGATTCGTTTGCTGCGCCGTCTGTTTCCGGTGACGCCTACGCTGCACGGCTCGAAGTTTTTGGTTAAGGTCGACGGCAGGCACTTTGCCACGCCGCTGTTCATCAGTCTGGCGTTTCTAGAAGCTACCGACATCATCTTCGCGGTCGATTCAGTCCCGGCAATTTTCGCTTTCACCAGCGAGCCGTTGGTTGTTTTCACCTCGAACATCTTTGCTATCCTGGGACTCAGGGCGCTTTATTTCATGCTGGCCGGCGCGGTGGACAAGTTTCATCTGCTCAAGTACGGACTGGGGACCGTGCTGGTCTTTGTCGGTCTCAAGATGGTCTGGCTCAACAGCCTGTTTGACGGAAAGTTTCCCATCGCGGTTTCGTTGGGAATCATAGCCGCCGTGATTGGATCGTCAATGGTGCTGTCGCTGTTGCTGCCGAAGTCACAAGCAGAAGGCTAAAATCTCAACAGGTCAACGCCTCGCGCAGCAGAATCCGCAGTGCCGAAGTTGGTTGACCAAAGAGGTGCGCCGTTTCTTCACCCATCAAACTAGGTGTTAGAATGCAGCCAGTTAGGATGAGTGTCACTCACGTTGATGACTGAAGAGCAGGAAGTCTTTCTCAAACACATTCAGAAGCGGGGCCTTAAGCGCACGGCCCAGCGCGATCTGATTCTTGATGTCTTTCTCAAGAACGAAGGCCACGTGACTGGGGAGGATCTCTACCAGCTGGTGCGCGAACAGGATCCCACGGTCGGACAGACCACGGTCTACCGCACTTTGCGGCTGCTGACCGATTCGGGTTTGGCGCGCGAAGTCAGGTTCGGCGATGGGCGCGCGCACTACGAACATAACTACAAGCACCAACATCACGATCACATGATCTGTTCCCAGTGCGGCAAGATCATCGAATTTTATTCGCCTGAGTTGGAAGCGATTCAGGATGCGATGGCGGCCAAGCATCGATTCGAGCTGAAATCGCATCTGTTGCGAATGATTGGGATTTGCGCAGAGTGCAAAGCCGCCAACAATCCAAAGAAGGCCTCGGTCTCAGCCGCGCGGTAACATTTTGAGAATCGTTCCACGTCCATTTCGATCGCCGCCAACATAATCAACATGTCAAAGGATCCACTTCGCTTGTTTACTATCGCATTCGCCCTGGTACTTCCGTTACTGATGCTTGGCTGTCCCAGCAAGGACAAGCAGCCGGTTACCAGCACCACCACTCCGGAACCTTCTTCCGCAAAGTCGGCCACCGACTTTGACGGTGATCGCGCGTTTGAGCACGTTCGTAAACAAGTGGAGTTCGGAGTGCGCCCGCCGGGATCGCCCGAGTTAGAAAAGACGCGTGCTTACCTGATCGAGCAACTCAAGTCGTACGGGTTGAATGTCACCACCGATGAATTCCAGGCGACCACACCGGTCGGCGAGCGCAAGATGGTGAACGTAACCGCGGAATTGCCCGGCGAATCCAGCGATGTGATCATTCTGGCTAGCCACTACGACACTAAGTACGTCAAAGAGTTCAAATTTGTTGGCGCGAACGATGGCGGTTCTTCTACGGGGACGATTCTGGAAATTGCGCGGGTGCTGGCGGCCCAGAAACAAAAGCCGAAACTGACCTATTGGTTCGTGTTCTTTGATGGCGAAGAGGCATTTTGTTTCGACTGGGACGAATGCAGCAATCCGGATCCGGCAAACCCAAAAGGGAAGCTGCCTGACAACACTTACGGCAGCCGTCGCTATGTAGCGAAGCTGATCGAGAGAAATGAAGTCAAACGAACGCGCGCGATCGTGTTGCTCGACTTGATGGGTTACAAAGACCTGCAGATGGGACGCGCCGATCTTTGTACACGATGGCTAAGCGACATTGTGTGGCAAACCGGAAAAGAGCTGGGTTACGGGAAGCAGTTTGTCGACCGCAGTGAGAGTGTGGGCGATGATGATCACGCGCCATTCCTGAAGGCCGGTATCGACGCGCTCGATGTGATTCAACTGGGTTCGTATCCTTACTGGCATACTAAGGAAGACACGCTCGACAAGGTCTCTGCCAAGAGTTTGAAGATTGTCGGCGATACGATCATCGTCAGCTTGCCGAAGATCGAACAGCGGATATTGAGTCATCCGCGATAAGGAACGGAAAAACCCTCCCTCAATCAATCGATATCATTGAGTCCGCGGCGCGGACGGCGGTATGAAGGCGGTTTTCGGCTTTGCCGTGCCCACACCGAAACCAGAGCTTAGTGGATTGAGGCTTAGCCTCCTTCGCGCGCTCCTTGCTACGGATCTATGCCAACTCTCGCAGTTTCGCTTCCACTGCTTCGCCCACTTCGCTGCATCGAGACGCCTTTGCTTCTCCAATTAGATCGTAGGTGAGCGTCTTGCCCTCCGCGAGGATCGCCGCCACCGCTTCTTCAACTTTCTGTGCGGCCCGGGTCATAAGCTCGTCCTCGTGACGCGTTCCCAACCACTCGAGCATCATCTGTATCGCCATGATCGCCGCGAGCGGGTTGGCTTTATCTTTGCCGGCATGCTTGGGCGCACTGCCGTGAATTGGTTCAAACATCGCGTGGTCGTCGCCGATGTTGCCGCCCACGGCCAGACCCAGTCCGCCTGCAGTCGTGGCGCCGTTGTCGCTCACGATGTCGCCCACCAGGTTGGGACCGACGACGACGTCGTACCATTCGGGATTGCGAATCTGCCACTGACAAAAGGCGTCTACATACGCATAGTCGAGTTTGATCTCAGGGAATTCCTTTGCGCCAATCTCGCGAAAGACTTCGCGAAAGAAGCGGTGCGCGCCGATGATGTTTGATTTGTCGACGCAGGTAACTTTGTTCAGCTTGTTCCGCCGGCGAGCCAGATTGAAAGCGTAGCGCACCACGCGCTCAGTGGCGGCGCGCGTGATTGTTATCGGCGTGACCTTGCCATCGTCAATATCTGTGGTTTCCCCGGTGTACGCATCCTCGGTGTTCTCTCGAATCACCACGTAATCAACCTTGCCGGGTTCCCAAACCTGTTTCAATTCGCCGTGAATCTTGTGCTTCACTCCCGGATAAAGTTTGACCGGGCGCACATTCGCGTAAAGGCCAAGTTTTCTCCGGTTGAGAATGACCTGGGCAAAGCCGGCCAGCTGGGGCTCGGGATAAGGCTTGCCGGGTTTCGTGAAGACGGTCTTGCCGTCAACTTCGTGGCCGACCGCCCCGAGAAAGACTGCGTCAGCGGCCGCGCACTTTTCGAAAGAGCCTTCGGGCCATTCAATCTCATGCTCGGCGTAGTAATGACCGCCACACTCGATCTCTTCCACTTGAAACTTGATTTGAAATAATTCGCCGGTGGTCTTCAGGACCTTCAAAGCGCATTCGGAGACTTCGGTCCCGATGCCATCTCCGGGCAGCGCGACGATGGAATAGGATTGCTTTGGCATAAATTTGCTCCTGTTTGAAAAAGATTGACTATAAGCGACCGGTCAAAGAATCGACAAGAAGGGCGCGCAAGTGGCACAGACTTCAGTCTGTGTTTATAGTTACTCACAGACTAAAGTCGGTGCCACAAATGCTCTCCGCAGAAATCATCGCTATCGGTTCCGAGTTGCTTGCGCCTGATCGCACAGACACAAACAGTCTGTGGCTCACGGAAAGACTGAATCGCGTCGGCATTGACGTGAAGCTCAAGACGATTGTCGGCGACGATGACGCTCGGCTTGAAGAAGTTATCAAAGATGCAGTCAAACGTTCGCGCGTGGTCATAACGACCGGCGGCCTGGGCCCGACGGAAGACGACATCACGCGTAAAGTCGTGGCGCGCGCGCTTAATCGCCGGCTCTCGCTTGATGAAAAAGTCTTGAATGAGATTCGCGCGCGCTTTCAGAGTTTTGGAGTGACCATGCCCGAGCGCAATTCGCGTCAGGCCATGGTCATCGACGGCGCCGAGGTCTTGCCGAATCCAAACGGGACTGCGCCAGGTTTGTATCTCCAGCACGATCAATGTGCAGTGGCGCTGCTGCCTGGTCCGCCGCGCGAAATGAAACCAATGTTCGAGCATCACGTACAGGCGCGACTGGAAAGCTTGTCAGGAGACATTCGCTTTGCGCGCCGTGTGCTGCGTGTGGCTGGGATGGGTGAGTCAGCAGTGGACGAGAAGATTGCGCCTATCTATACGCAGTTTGAAAATCCACAGACCACGATTCTTTTCAATAGCAGCGAGATCGAAGTTCACCTGCGCGCGCACGGCCGTACGGAATCAGAAGCTGAATCCCTGCTCGATCATCTTTCGTTGAAGATCGAAGAGGCGCTTGGCAATTCCGTCTTTTCATTTCGTGGCGAGACAATGGAAGAAGTCGTCGGCCGTCGATTGGCGATTACCGGATTCACGCTGTCGGTAGCCGAAAGCTGCACCGGCGGCCTCATCGCCCAACGACTGACGAATGTGCCCGGCTCATCGAAGTACTTTCTCGAGGGTGTGGTTACCTACTCAAATCAATCAAAGACGCGTCTGCTGGGAGTGGATAAGCAACTAATCAAAGAATTTGGCGCAGTTAGCCAGCAAGTTGCGAGAGACATGGCGCGTGGTGTTCGTCACAAGGCAAAAACCGATTTCGGATTAGCTATCACAGGGATCGCCGGGCCGGATGGCGGCACTGAAGAAAAGCCAGTGGGTTTGGTGTACGTCGCGCTGGCTGATGATGCACACACCAACCATAAACGTTTTGTGATTCCCGGCGATCGTGAATTGATTCGTTGGCGAGCGTCGCAAGCGGCGTTGGATATGTTGAGGAGACGATTGATCTAAGTTTGTATCAGGGTTTGCGAGTAATGATAGCGCTGCACGACGCGGTGTGGTTACAGGCCGGATCGCCTCCGCCGACGTCGACGGTAGCAGTGATTGTCTGGCCTCTAAGCCCCTTCGAATCTACTTTGATACTCTCTGTGCCTTGTCCTTCCACAATTTTCCCACCCGTTACAGTCCACGTGTAAGTTAACGGAGGAATAGGGTCTCCTACGGCTACATTGGCGCTGAAAGTGACCATCTGTCCTTCCTCGACCTCGTCCGGACAAGAAACAGTAACGGTTAGGCAGGTAAAGTTGCAGGCTGAGTCGGCGAAGCGTCCGAGTGAACCGTAGTATTCCTCGCAAAGACGCCGGTCGCTTTCTTCAGCGGTGTAAACGATTTCTCGAACGGCTCCTCCCGACGTCTTGATCACCAGGCCTTCTTCCTCGTCAATGACGCCCTTTCCATCGATGATGTACCCAGGGATGTTCAGCTCCTTCAAATTGTCTTTTCTTAGTTCGAGTTCATCAAGACTTAACTGAACACGTGGATGAATAATGATTTCAAGGAGCGTGCCCGACGGAAGATCTGGAAGACACCGATATCCTTCCAGGGGTGAGAACACGAACACAATGTCCGCTGTGGCGGTTTGGTAATTGAATTTAGGCCCGTCACCAACTTGTTGTTTCAGTTCGCGGGCAACATCCTCACGGGTTGATTTCCCAGGAGTAAGGCCATGCCAGGGCTTCGCTGCGAGTGTCGGCAGAAAAACAAAGAGGAAGCAAAAGGATGCGACGATTCTGAAGGTAACTGTCATCACGCTGATCGTAATGATACTCCTTGGGCTTGCTACATCAAGGCCAGAATCACTTCAGCTTAATTTGAAACACACGAATGTCCGTCCACAGAAAGTTCGCGTAGCTATGCATGGCCAGTTCGAACGGTTCCGGCGCAGCTGAATCCAGATCGTGGAAGAGCTTTGCCGGAGTTGAGTCGTCCTTTTTCACATAAACCAGATATCCAACGTTCTTTTCTTTCAAGAACGCCAGAAAGCTTTCAGGATCCTTCGGAGCATCGGCTGAAGTAACAAACTTCTCGGCCGGAATGCCTGACATCACCGTCACCGTCCCCTCATCACTGAAGATGCGTGTCTCTGATTCTTTCCAGCACATTGGGATCCTAAGCTTAGAATTCCACGTGGACAAGTTGTCGCGGCCGCTTCTATAGTGTCACCTAAATACTAGTGACTCCAGCGTAACTGGACTGGCCACAGTTAGGCCGCAAATGTAATCACACTGGCTC
>JADMIO011000737.1_pt1 | contig 71627 bp, 54 predicted proteins | sample 8958161 | NCBI WGS metagenome assembly JADMIO01 (sample SAMN16585339, study PRJNA669376) | soil metagenome | isolation source: Crop rotation soil | place: USA: Cullars Rotation, Alabama | collected 2011 | reverse complement strand
TCCGGCTCGAACAGCGCGCACGTGAGCGCCGCGACGCCGAGTGCCATCGCCGACGCGTGATAGCCCATCGCGAGACCGGCGAATGCGCCGGCGAAGGCGTACCGCGCGGGCGAGACCGGGCGGTCGGAGACGAGGAGCGACAGCGAGATCACCTGGCAGAGCAGCGCAAGGGCATACGGCGTCGAGCGCACCGTCGCGCTCCAGAACCCCACGCTCGTCGCGGCGACGGCGATCGCGGCGACGGCGGCGAACGACGGTCCGGAAACACGGCGGGCCAGCCGGTACAGGAGCACGTACGCGCTGCTCGCCACGGCGACGTTCATGAGCTCCACCGGCACGAGCATGCGGCCGTGGTGCCCGAAGGCGCCGACCAACCCGCTCAGCACGCGCAAGGTCGGCACGTAGATCGGATGTACCCACTCCTGGGGCACCCACGTCCCACGCTCGAGCGAGAACAGGTAGCAGAGATCGCTGAAGTCGTACGGGACGAGCGACGCGCTCGCCAGAGCGTACGCGACCAGGAAGACGACGAACGCCACGTCGGCGGCGTGAACACGGCGTGAGGCCGGCGAGACGGCGATCATCGTGCGCTCATACCGCATTCGGCGGACGAAGCGCAGCTCCTTTCTTGTCGCCGTCCGCCGTGGATGTCACGGTGCTCCGCGTGGACGGCGAACCGCCGCAGAACCGTGGATGGGCGGCGTCGCTCGCGGCGGCGGCCGGCAGATGGATCGATCGGCTCGGGCCGGTGCTCGCGGCCGCGGGTGCGACGGTACTCCTGCTCGAGGCCGTCGTGCGCCTGTCCGGCATCGACCGGCCGCTCATCGCGCGGGCGCTCTACCTGCAGGTGACGGACGTTCCGGTCCACCGGATCTCCGCCGATCCGTTCCTCCACTACGAGTTGGCGCCGAACGCCCGCTCCGACGGCGGGCAGCATACGGTCACGATCGACGCCTTCGGCGCGCGTCACCCGACCCACCCGAAGGACAAGCCGCACGGCGTCGTTCGCATCCTTTGCTTCGGAGGCTCCACGATGTACGGCGCCGGCGTCGACGACGGTCAGACGATCCCGGCGGCGCTCGAGGCGCGGCTCAACGCCGCCGCTCGCGACGCGGCAGCGCCGCGCGGATTCGAGGCGTGGAACTTCGGGACGTCCGCGTACACGCTGGGTCAGGCGGCACATCTCGCGCGAACGAAGCTCGACGAGCTCGATCCGGACCTGATCCTCGTGCAGCACCACAACGTCGGACGTCGTCCGTATCTCGGAACTCGGGAGTGGCGGCTCGTCGCCGAGCCGCCGGAGCTGGCTCACCCGGACGTCGACTTCCTGCTCGAGCAGCTTCCCGCGCCGCGATGGATCGCGATCGACCTTCAACGCGACGCCCTGTCGCACTCGGCGGCGTACCGAGCGCTGCTCGCCGCGATCACGCCGCTCGTCGAGACGCGCGGCGACTGGCACTGTGACCGCTGCGACGCCATCAGCGCCGGTGAGGCGCGTGCGCTGTCGCGAGAAGGAGAAGGGCGCGGCGTGCCCGTCGTGTTCATCGCGATTCCGGCCGATCACGGGGTCACGCCCGACGCCATCTTCCCGGAGCTTCCGGCCGACCGGTTCGTCGACCTCCATCGACCGGGCCGGAAGCCGAACTTCTACGAGGTGCATCCTCCCCCGGCAATGCTGGACGAGTACGCGCGGATACTCGCGGACGCGCTCCGCGAGCGCGGCCTGCTCGGCGCGCGAGACGCTACCGGGAGAGGATCGGCACCAACATCGTCGCGAGCGCCTCGCCGATGAGCGCGTTGCCCTCGGCGGAGAAATGGCCGTCGTCGGGGATGTAGTACTCCGGCGTACGGACGACCGTGCGCGAATCGAGCCATGCGACGTGGAGCTTCTTCAGGGCGTCGGTCACCGCGTCGAGTCGCTCTCTCGCCTCCGCGCGCGTGTTCACCGGATCCACCTCCCAGGCCGGCGCGCACACCAGAATGACGACCGGCACGCGGTGGGCACGTGCCGTCGCGACCACCTCTTCGAGCAGGTGTTGCTCGAGCTCGATGGCGGCGTCGGACGACGGCGGATCTCCCGTCGCATTCCCCTGCATCCACGCGTTGCCGACGACCTTCATGATGTCCGACGCACGGGCGAAGCCGTTTTCGAACAACGTGACGCGCAGCCGCACCGGCAGCGGCACGCGCGGTGGATCCCAGGCCACGAGCTTCCCGTCCTCGACGCCGAACCCGCCGTCCTCCCAATTGTCTTTGAAGTCGTTGCTCGGAAGCACCTGAAAGACGATGGCGGCGACGTGCAGGTCGTCACGGCCGAGGAGCCTCCGCATGAGACGGAGCTCGTGCGCCGTACCGAAGCCCGTGACGCCCGCATTCAGGCACCGAACGGAGACGCCGCGTTCGCCGAGCCGTTCACACGTTTGCGCCGGGAAGCTGCGCTCGGCGTCCACGCGGAACCCCTCCGTGAACGAGTCGCCGATGAAGAGGACCGCCTGCTCCGCTCGCGATCCATCCGCGATCCGGAATCCCGTGGGGTCGTACGTGTAGCGAACGCTGCCGTCCTGTACCGTCCTCCCCGCGCGCTCGGTGAAGACGGCGTCGGTCAAGCGCATCGTCGTGAAGTTGAAATGGAGCGACGGCATGGCCAGGTGCAGCACCACCTCGACGATCGCCAGGCCGCCGAGAAGGCCGCACAGCACCAGCGCGATCTTTGCCGGACCCGAGGTCGCGACCGGCTGCGCTTCCCCCCGCACGGGCGACGAATGGCACGCGGAAATCCACGCGGCAAGGAATCCCGACGCCCACGCGTCCGCGATGGCGGTCGCAGCCCGGGGGATTTTCCTTGCCCACGACGGCGGGGCTGGTCTACCATCGCCGGTCGGCATCATGATCGAGGCGATCCACTTCGACAGCGACCTCTACCGTCGCGAGGCGCTCCAGGACGCGGCGGAGAAGTTCGCCGTCCGCGCGAGCGTCGAGCTCACCCAATCGAACGGCCACGTGGTCGCGTCGTTCGAGCCCCTCGCGCCCATGTCCGATGCGGATGCGAGCGCGCTGCGCGACGCATTCTGCACCGAAGCCCTGTCGTGCACCGTCCGACGCCTGCGTGAGGCCGGCGTGCCGGGACACGCGGCAGTCGACCGGCCGCCGTCAGCGCCACCGTGGGAGCTCCTGGCGCCGTTCGCCGAAGGCGCGACGATCGGCCTCGGGTGGACCCTCGACTCGCTGAGCGCCGTGCGCGGCGGGGCGGCGTCGCTCGCGCTGCGGCACGACGAGCACGGCATCGTGCGCGTCGCGATCCGGCGGAACGACGGCGCGCCGCTCGGCGTCGCGCACACGGATCGGCTGGACTTCATGCTGATGAACGGCGGGAGCGGCCGCACGTACACCGAGGAATCGGTCGGACGCGCGCTCGTCGCGATGGCGGAACGGCTGCGCCGCGACGATGCAGAGGTCGACGAGCGCACGATCGCCGCGCTTCTTCCGCACACCGAGACGCCCACGCCCGTGACCGGCGACGGCGGCGCCGGGCGCGCGTGGCAGCCGTCGGTCCCCGTCGTCGACCGCGAACGCGGAGTCGTTCATGCCGACGTCGACGACGACGGCATCGGTCGCCTCGCCTTCTACGACGCCGTCCTCGCGTTCGCCGGCCGCTGTCACGTCTTCCTCACCCGGCCCGAGGCGCGACGCGTCACGATCGAGCTCAAGATGGGCGGCGCCGCCGCCCCCGAGGCGCTCGCCGCGCTCGCGCAGGATCTCCACCGCGCGCTCGAGCAGCTCGGCCGAAAATCCGACTCGGCGGCGAACGGATCGCCCGGCGGGCTTCCGCCGCTGCCGCGACGGGGCGTCGACCTCGACGCGCTCATCGCCGAGCTCGAGGCCGCCGACCCGGAGACGCTCGGCCTCGGCTTCCAGCCCGAGCGCGGACCGGGGCACGAGAACCTGCGCGTCCTCAACCTGCGCGGCACCGGCGCCTGCAACAGCGAGTGCGCGTTCTGCATCGAGAAGTTCAACCCGACGCACCGTCCGATGCCGTCGACGGACGCGACCCGGCAGCTGATCCTCGACGCCGCGGGCCGCTTCGACATGCTGTTCTTCGCGAGCGGCGAGCCGACGATCCATCCGAAGCTCTTCGAGCACGTCGAGCTGGCGCGCAGCCTCGGCTTCACGTCGTTCGGCATGTCGTCGCACTTCCGGACCTTCGCGGATCCGCGCTTCGCGTTGAAGACGCTCCAGGCCGGATTCGAGTACTTCGACATCGCGCTGCACGCGGCCGATCTCCCCTCGCAGCTCGAGGTGAATCCGATCGGCGACGGCGGCTACTCGCTGCACGAGGCGTTGAAGGGGCTCGCGGTGCTGTTCCGCCTCGCCGCCGCGCTCGGCGTCCGCATCAGCATCACGCACAAGATCGTCGCGTCGCGGCTGAACGTGACGCGCCTACTCCCGATCTTCCGCGCCACGTACGACCGCGGGGTGCGCCACTACATCGTGCAGCCGGTGCGCACGCTCGGGCTCGCGCCCGAGCTCCAGGCGAAGCTCGCGATACGCGAGGAAGGGATCGTGCCGCACCTGAACGAGCTGCTGCGTGCCACCGAGAATCTCGGTGCGACGATCAAGCCGTACGGTTTCTCGCGCCAGAAGCTCTTCGCCGGCAGCCACGTCGAATCCGAGCAGAACCGCGTCAAGAACTACTACGGGAAGGCGCGCTCGCCGGAAGAGAGCCTGTCGCTCCCGAAGATCGTCGAGGAGCGGCCGACCGACGGTCGACACTGGGTCGAAGTCCGCGAGTGGCCGGAAGGACGGTTCTGCTTCGCGTCCGACGGCAGCGCGCCGATCCTCGACGACGCGCTCGACCGCGGCGTGGATCTCAAATTCGGCTGTCGAATGGGCTCGTGCGGCATGTGCGCCGCCGTGCTCGTCGAGGGTCGCATCGATCAGAGCCAGCAGATCTTCCTCAGCGAGGCGCAAGAGCGCGCCGGCATCGTCCTCCTCTGTCAGGCGCGTCCGATGTCGGACGTCGTCGTACGCGTCTGCAGAAACGAGGAGATCGACCAGCTCTGACGCGGGCGGCGCGGCGTCACCGGGCCGTACGCGCCTCGCGCGCATCGTCGTCGGCGAGCAGCTGCACGTACTCGCCGTGGCCGCCCGAGTCGCGATAGCCCGTCGGCGACGAGACCCGCTCGCCGAAGCCGATGCCGCCGGACCGCAGGGCCGTCTCGAGCGCGGCGATGCGCGTTGCACGCGCTTCCGGCCTCAGTTCGGCGCTGAAGAAGATCTGCGTCTCCTTCTCGCCCCCGACGTCGAGCAGCTCCGAGAAGTCCGCGGTCCGGTTTCCGAGCGCGAGATACACCGGCTTTCCTTCCGCGATCCACGATCGTACGCGGGCGGCGACGTCTTCTCCGGCCTCGAGCGACGCGACCGTGCACGAGTCGTCCGGCGATTCTCCCGCCCGGCGGACGGCGTACATCTCGACGTCGGAGAAATACTGCGCCTCGGGGAACGGGCAGCCTAGCGTCAGGAGGACGCCGTTCGGCGCGACGAGCTGCTCCGCGAAGCGCACCTCGCGCAGCAGCCGCGAGCCGCCGTCGCCGCTTTCCCCCCAGCCGACTTGGACGCTCTGCACGATCAGCAACGGCGCGGCGACCCAGCAGAGGTTCCGGAGCGCGCGCGGCGACCGATCGGCGACGACGGCGATGGCGGCGGGCACGAGCGCCAGCGCCGCAAACACGAAGCCGTTGATCGCGCTGTTGATGATGAAGAAGCCCGCCATGCCGCCGAACATCGCCGCCGCGACGCAGACGAGGCGGCGCTCGACGGCACGCTGCGCAGCATCCGGAGACTGCAACAACGCCCGGCGAACGGGGAACACGGCGACGAGCGCGCAGGCCGCATACTTGAGGACGTCGCCCTGCATGACGCTCGCGTACAGGTAGAGCTGCGTGAGCCAGCTGTGACTCGAGTAGATCGACGTGCCCGGCGTCTGCTCCGCATCGAGGAGCATCCTCGTGACGTCGGGACGCTCGCCGAGGAACTCCCAGTGCCACCACAGGAAGAGGAGCACGGACGCGGCGACGGTGACCCCCATCGCTACCGCGAACGCGCGGAGGCGCGGCGCGACCGCGCTGCCCGCCTCGTAGCGCTCGAACAGCGACGTGACCGCCGCGACCGGAAGCAGCGTGATCGCCCCCGCATGGAGGCCCGCCCCGATTCCGGCGAAGACGCCCGCCACGGCGTAGCGACGCGGCGCGACCCCCTTGCCCGACACGAGGAGCGCGGCGCTCGAGAGCACGCAGAAGAACGCCGGTGCATACGGCGTCGTGCGGAGCGTGCCCATCCAGAACGTCGTGCACAGCATCAGCAGCAGCGCCCCGCAGGCCGCGGCGAGCGGATCGCGCACGACGCGGCGGCAGAGACGGTACATGACGACGATCGCGGCAGCGCCGAACGCGATGTTCAGGATCTCGATGGGAACGAGCATGCGCCCGTGCCAGCCGAACGCGCCGAGCACGACGCGGAGCCCCGCGAGCAGCGGCACCCACAGCGGATGGACCCAGTCCTGACTCGTGCCGCGACCCGATTCGACGGCGAAGACGTAGCAGAGATCCCCGGTGTCCGTCGGCAGCAGCGACAAGCTCTGTCCGACGAACAGGGCCGTGCCGGCGGCGACCAGTGTACTCGCGACGATGCGGCGGGAATGCAGGGCACCCATTCTACGGCAGAACCACATGGGACGAGACGTCGTCCGTCTCGAAGCGCCCAATCGTAGATCGCACGCGCTCCGCGCGTCCAGCATGGCGGTGATCGACGCCATCGTCCGCGGACAACACGCGAAGAGAGCGCAGAACCGCGAACGCCACGACGAAAACCTGGACGGCACCGCTTGCGAGGCCGTACGGGCGCGGCGCCGACTCGGGAACCACGATGATCCCGAGCTCGTACGACGTGATCGCGAGCGCTCCGGCCACGAGGCCGAGCGCGATCACCATGGTACGCCGTGTCGATCGCTCCGGCTTCACCACGACGCGCGCTCCAGTAGCGGCTCGACCTGAGCCACCGTCTCGGCCGATCCAGCCGCGAGGAACGGAAAGGTCAACGTGTCGTGGCTCCGGCATTCGTCGCCGCCTATCGTCCAGACGAACGTCACGATGCGGGGCTCGGCATCGCCCGGTTGCGCAACCAGCCGGGCGCGCGCCCCGTCCGCCTGGATCGCGGAGCCTCGGGGCACATCCGCGATACGCCCCGCACAGCCGTGGGAAGTCTTCGGCATCACCAGGGTCTCGACCGTCCCTGGAGGCGCCGTCCAGCGAACGTGCGCCGCGACGGGCCCTCTGTCCGGTAGCTCGCCGATCATGGAGTAGTCGCCCGCCACGCGTGAACAGGTGGCCGGACTTTCGGCGCGGCAGATCTCGATCGAGCTCCAGTCGAACCACGAAGGCAGCGTCGCCATCAAGAGAACCGCCCCCGACCCCGAAGGGTGAATCGACCACGACGACGGTTGGCTCGGCGGCACGGCGCTCGTCGGCACGAGGAGGACGAGCACGCTGGCGGCGTCTCGACGCAGCGCGGTCGTAGCCCACGGCTTTTCGACGATCGCGAGCGCCGGGAGAACGAGATTGCGGTGTGACGTGACGAGCCCGCTCGTTACTTGCGCCCAGCTCCACGCCCGGACGTCGCGCAGCTCGTGCGCCACGAAGTGGAGGTCGTCGAAGGTGAACAGCGGCTGGTCGCGTACGAAGAATTGCAGCACGACCAGCGCCGCGCAGGTGCCGAAGACCGCCCGGCGCAGCATCGTCGAGCGCCGCCGGACCACGACGTCTTCCGACCAGCTTTGGACGGCTGCGGCGACGGCCATGGCCATGGCCCCGTGCACGTGCACGACGTATTTCGTCTCGGTATCGGTGACGCCGCACGCCGCCATCGCCACGAACGGGACGAGCACGGGAACGAGGAGCGCGACGAGGACGTCGCGCGTCTCGACGGCTCGGCCGCGCAGCGAACGTTCATGCATCGTCGCCGCGACGACGAGCGCGGCGACCACGAGCAGTCCGCCGGCGACGACGTGTCCTCCCGGCGCGGCGTGCGACGCGCCGCGGTCGAACGCGTATGCGACGTCGAGCACCCAGCCGGCCGGCGCCATCAAGAAGGATGCGACGACGGCGGCCGCGACGCCGACGCACGCGAGCCACCGTCGGTGTGCGGGCGCAAGCATCGCGAGCCAGACGATGCTCAGCGCGGACGTGCCGCACGCCGAATGAACGTTCGCCGCGATCGCGACGACGAGGCCGAGCACGACGAACGAGCACGTCGTCGGACGCCGGACTGCAGCGAACGCGGAGACCAGCAGCACGCTGCCGAGGAAGGGAACGGGGGAGCTGTTGTGGAGTACGTCGAGCCGCGGAACGTGGACGAACCAGTAGCTGCCGAACAGCAGGGCGCCCGTATACCACGCCCCGCGCCCGCCCAGCGTCTTCCCTGCGACGTAGATCGACATGCCGAAGCTCAAGACGAACGAGAGCAGCATCAGCGCATGCGTGCCGTCGAGGTCGAATCCCACCCACTCGAGGAACGACCGGAACTGCAGCCACCCGGCGGCGTGCACGGTACCGGCTATCGACGTGCCGATTCCGACGAGAGTGCAGCGGCCCTCTCGAAGGCACGCGTCGACCGACTGCTCGTCGTAGTAGGTGTCGTTCCATATCACCGGCGATGAGCCGCCCTTGAGGGCGACGAGGGCGACGGCGAGACTGAGGCCGCTCACGACCGCGAGCGCCAGGTGCAACGGGCGACCGGCGTGCGGCGGACGGTTGTCTCGGGGCGACCTCATCGTCTGAGTCGAGCGTTCGCGAAGCGGCGCCAGCGGCCGGTGGCTCGTAGTGCATGACCGGGCACGGTTCCGCCGTCAAGGTCGGCGGCGCCGACTCGACGCGCAGCCGCCCGCCGCGGTATTGCGGCGGATCCGTGCGCCCGGCGCCGCGCGTGGGGCGGTTCACGGAGATTGGCTGCCGAAGGTCTCATCGGGTCGTGTCTACCACTGGTTCGTCCGGACTATCCGCCATCGGCGCCGTGCTCCTGGCGGTGGCATGCATCGTCGTTCCGCTCGTGGGAGGCTTTCTCGCCGGAGCGCTTTCCGCTCGACTCGTCGGGCTGGACGCGCGCTCGTGGAGGCCTCGACTCGTCGTTGCCGGACTCTCCGCGTTCGCCGTCGCACTCACGCGCGAACCAGGACTTGTGCTCCTCGGCATCGCCGCCGCCCTCACCCTGCTCAGCGCTCGGCTGCGACGCTTCCTTTCCGCGCCGGCGCTGACGGGCGTCGCGGCCGGTGTCGTATCGCTGGCGTGTCCGCTCTCGGCGATCGCCATCGTCGCGGCAGCGTGCGGGGCGACGGGTCCGATCGATTCACGCCGTTCGCCATCGTCGTGGCGCGGCGCCGCCACGATCGTCGTACCGGCGGTCGCGGCGGTCGCGTTGGCGCCGTCGCTGATGCAGTTCGGGATATGGGACATGCTGTCGTTCGGCGCCCTCGCCGGCGTCGGTGCCCTGCTGGGGTCCGGGCGACTGACGCCGCGTCGCGGCGAATGGGCGATCGCCGCGACGAGCGCGCTCGTAGCCTTGATGATCGGCGAAGTGGTTCTCCGATACTTCACGTCGGCTCCGGCGTTTCCGCCGATCGGCGCGGCACGCCTCCGCATCGGTTACTTCGAGTCGGGGATGGCGAACGGATGCGAGCAACTCTTTGGCGCGATCGATCTACCCCCGCGACTGCCCGGGATTCGTCGCATGATCCACGTGGGCGACTCCATGGTGGAGGGTGTCTTCGTCGGCAAAGCCGAGCGGTTCACGAACGTCCTGCAGCAACTCGAGCCGGAGTGGCAGCACGTGAACGCCGGAGTGTCCTCGACGGGTCCGGATTTCTATCTCGAGTATCTGCGCAAACATCTCGACATCGCGCCGGCGGACGCGGCGGCGATGTACATCCTACTCGCGAACGACGAACGCGATCTCGACACTCCATATCGATGCTGCGACGACGGACCGCTGTTGGAATACCGCGACGGTGAGGTCTTCGAGCGGTGCCCGCATTTCCCGCAGCAGTCCCGGACGGAGGTGCGCCTCGACTGGCTGCTTCGCCACAGCCCGCCGCCCTATCCCCTGCGCGTCGCCACCGGGTTTTCCCACACTGCGCGCCTGATCGCGGGCCTCTTCGCCGACACCGTGGACAGACTCCAGCGCGGAAGCGTCGTCTCGAGTCCTCGAGAGCACATGACGCTCGTCATAAACGCGTTCGCAAAGGAGATGATCCGTCGAAACATGAGGGGAGTCGTCGTGCTCCTGTACTCCGTGTCCGATCTCACGAACTCGATCGACGCCGCTCACGCGATCGCCGACGTCGCGACCGCCGCCGGCCTGCCGGTACTCGATGCGGCACCGGTGTTGCGCGCCAATGCCATCGGCGGAGATCCGAGGTCGCTCTACGTCGATGATCAACTCCATTTCAATGCCGTCGGCCATCGCGTGATCGGTCGCTGGCTGCACGAGGCGCTTCCGGCGGCGTTGACGGACGCGCACGACCCCCGTCGTCGAGGGACGGCCGGCGACGGCCTGAGCCGCGCGCCTGCCACCGGCGAAACCTGGACGGGAACTGCGGCCTGTGCAAAGTGACCCGGCACGCACTGGTCCGAGGTGATTGTCATCGTAATGCCGTCGTGGGCGAGCCCAGATGCGTTCACGTGGCTCGGCGCAACGAGCCTGGCCGTCGCCCTCGTGGCGGCGATGCTCGCGGAATGGGCGCGACAGCGGCCGCTGGTTCGCGGCCGCGTGATCGGCGGCTGCGCGTGCGCGTTCCTCTGCGGCGCGCTCGTACTCGTGCTCGTCGACAGGACCGGCGTCCCGACGGGGTGGATCACCGCCCTGCAGGAAGGTCGCAGCGTGCGGAACATCCAGCAGCTGTACGGATCTGCGACGCATGCGGGCCAGGGATTCTACGCGCTGATCGAATGGCTGAGCGGCCACGGTCCGACGACGTTGCCGGCCTTGGCCCGTGTGAACCTGTGTCTGGCGGCGATCAATACCGTCGTGTTCCTCTTCCTCGCCGCCCACGTACTGCGCTCGTGGTGGGCCGGCGTCGCCTTCGCCGCGGCGTACTCGTGCAATCCGAACACGATCAACGCCGCCGTCTCGGAAACGCCCGCGATGGCATGGACGCTTCACTTCTGGCTCGCATGCATCGCCGCCGCCGTGGTCTCGGATACGGGCGCTTCACGTCGACTGCGCACTCTCGCGCTCGCGTGCCTCGGCTTGCTCGTGATGCTCGCGGTTTGGCTGCGCACCGAATTCGTCGTGCTCGGCGTTCCGGGGCTCGCGATCGGCTGCGCGCACCTCGCCGGGGCGGAGGAGTCGATGCACCGGGCGGTTCGAAGCGTCGGACGGAAGCTGCGGACGATCATGACCGGCCCGCTGGTCGTCTTTCTCCTCGTCGCGGCCGGTCTGCTCGCCTTGGAGTACGTGCCCGCACCGGAGGGCGTACGTTACGCCGTTGCCGCGCTTCGTCCGCTCAACTTCTCGTTCCTGACCTGGCTGCAGGCGATCACCTTCTTCTCCCCGTTCGGGATCATCGTGCTGTTCGTGCTCGGGGTGATCCACGGTGTACGGAGATGGCTCGCGTTCTACTTGCTCCCGATCGGCGTGTTGACGCTCTTCAAGATGTACGCCGCCGGATCGCACGGAGCGTTCCTGGACAAGTTTCGGTACGTGACGTTCGTCACCCCGCTCGTGCTGTTTCTCGCGCTCTTCGGCTTTCGCGAGCTGTCCGACTGGGCAGAGCGGCTTCAGTGGCCCGCGTGGTGGAAGCGCGCCGCCGTGTTGCTGCTCGTCGCGACGGTCCCGGCGTGGAACCCGTGGCAGAGGGAGTTCTTCGGTCGCCGCCAGGAGTTGCCCGGCGTGTCGACGCCCGACGTGCTGCTCGCACGCAATCAGCAGACGGAGGTGCGGTACCTGCTCGATCTCGTCGCGCGCTATCCGCGCTGCGTCTTCGTGGCGAAGACCGCGCGCGCGGACAGCGCATCCGACGTCAAGACCGGCTACCGCTGGTCGGCGTTCGGAAAGCTCGTCCCTCACCTCGTCCAGAAGGAGGACGCGAGCGGAGGCGTGGATCGGATCGCGGCCGAGCTCGCTCCCGGGTCGCCGTGCGTCCTGTTCTACCGGAGCATGGATTGCGATCTCGTCGGTCTCGACGGCTGCAGGCCGGAGACCGACGGCCGCATCCCGGTCGAGGAGCGGGTGCTCGAGAATCTGCCCTACAGCGAGGTCCAGGAGTTCGGCGCCCACCGCCCGGAGATCCGTCTCGGCGTGTACCCGATCGTGCCGGCCCGCGGACCTCTCGCCGAATCGACCGTGGAGCGGGCGCCATGATGATCACGGGCGCGGGTGGGTTCGTCGGCCGAGAGGTCGTCGCGCAGCTGCTGGACGCCCGGCGTGCGGAGGTCACGTGCCTCGTTCGGCGCATCGAGCCCGCGCAGCGGGACGCCTGGCAGCGACCGGGCTGGCGCGTCCACGTGGCGGATCTGCTGAATCCACCCGCCTACCATGGTTGTCTCCAGGCGGGGTCGACGGTGATTCACCTGGCCGCGCTGACCGGCGTCGCGTCGGCGCGCGCGTTTCAACGCGCCAACGTGGAAGCTACGAAACATCTCATCGAGGGAGCCCGAAAAGCGGGCGTCGGGCGACTGGTGCTGGTGAGCTCGATCGCGGTCGGCTTTCGCGACCGGCGCTTCTATCCGTACGCGGCCACGAAGCAGGCGGCGGAGCGCGCCGTCATGGAGAGCGGCATACCGTGGGTGATCGTGCGTCCGACGATCGTGCTCGGTCGCGAAAGCCGCATCGGGCACGCGCTCAGGCGTTTGGCGAGTGGGCCTGCCGGCATCCTCTTCGGGTCCGGGCGCGTCAAGGTCCAGCCCGTTCACGTTCGGGATCTGGCAACCCTCCTGCTCGCGATCGCGGAGGCGCCCGATGCCGAGGGGGAGGTCGTCGAGGTCGGTGGTCCCGATGCGGTGTCCTTCGCCGACCTGCTCGGCCGGATGAGGATCGCCGCCGGAAGGAGCCGGGGGCCGTGGGTGCGTGTCCCCCTCACGGCCGCGCGTCTCGGCTTGGCAGGCGTCGAATCGCTGCTCGGTCCGATCCTACCCTTGACCGCCGGCCAGTTGACGTCGTTTGCGAACCACGGGACGCCGCTCGCTCATCCCCTCGTCGGTCTCGCGTCGCCCCGGATCGGGGTCGACGCGATGGTCCGAGAGCTCGCCCGGGCGGAGACGGAACACGGCGAAGTTGAACACCGATAACGTCAGCGGCGCGATTCGCGCGGAGGCAGCGCTGTTCTGCCGATACCTCGTCGGCGCATCGGCGAGCAGCTACGTCGTAGCGAAATATGCGAGCGGCCAGAAGGTCCTGCCCGGAGCTACCGGTCGAGCGCGCGGGGATGCTTTCGGTGAGCGGCTGGTGCGGTTCGCGTTGCGCGGGCGCGTCCACACGCAGCTCGCGGACACCTACGCCCGCTTCTTCGCGCCGTACAGCCTGTTGCGGCAGAAGCTCGTGCTCATGCTCGCGATCCTGGAGAACTCGCCGGAGATCGGGCGCGCGCTCAACAGCAGCCTCTCGGCGTCGCGAATCGCGACCTGCGTGTCACTGCTGCAGCACGCGCTGGGCACGGCGACGTCGCTCGTGGTCGCCGTACTCCTTCTCGGTCCGTTGCAGATCTACGTCGGACTCCGCGGCGAGGCTCCGACCGATGGCTGAGATCGTCGTCGTCGGATCGGGCCCGAGCGGCGCGCATTTCGCGCTGACGGCCCTCCGGAAGGGCCATCGCGTGGTGATGCTCGACGTCGGGAACGAGCGTCCGCCCGTGCCCCATCCGGGAGCGAGCTTCGACGACTTGAAGGACGAGCTCCGAGATCCGGTGGCGTACTTCCTCGGGGAGAGCGCGGATCAGACGCTCTTCCCTCGGCCCGACGCTCTCTTCTACGGCTTCCCGGCGAGCAAGGCGTACGTGTTCGCGCAGCCGAAGCCGTTTCGCGCCGAAGCCTCGGACATGGAGCCGCTCTTCTCGTTCGCGCGCGGCGGTCTCGCCGAGGCGTGGACGGGAGGTGTGCCCGTCCTGAACGATCACGAGCTGGCCGAGTTTCCGTTCGGCTACGACATCCTGCGTCCGCACTACCAGGAGGTCGTGCGTCGCATCGGCGTCAATGGGGCGCGGGACGATCTCGAGCGCTTCATGAGCTTCGACGCCGATTACCAGCCGCCTCTCGCGCTCGACGACCACTCGGCGGATCTCCTCGCCGAGTACGGACGGCAGAAGCACCGACTGAACGGACGGCTCGGCTTCTACATGGGGCTCTCCCGCATCGCGACGCTCACGCGCGACGTCGGCGACCGCAAGGCGTGCAGCGGTCTCGGGAGATGCTTCTGGGGCTGTCCGACGGAGTCGATCTACCGGCCCGCGTCGACGGTGCGCGAATGCGAGCGCTATCCCCAGTTCGAGTACGTCGGCGGCCACTACGTCACGCACTTCGAGTTCGATCGCGATCGCCGGGTTCGCTGCATGCACACGATCCGCTTGGCCGACGAGAAGGCGTGCTCCCGCGCCGCCGACCTGTTCGTCCTGGCGGCCGGAACGCTCGGCTCGTCCAAGATCTTCCTCGACTCGTGGCATCGCGCGACCGGAGAGATTCGCAAGCTCCCGGGGCTGATGGACGTGCAGACGGTGGTGATTCCGTACCTCAACCCGCGCCGGCTGGGGCGACCGGTCGATCTCGCCAGCTACCAGTTCCACCAGCTGTCGATCGGCGTCGAGGCGGAGCGCCCGGAGGAGTACATCCACGGGCAGATCACGGCGCTCAAGTCGGCACCGATCCATCCGATCGTGCAGAATCTGCCGACCGACTTGCGGCGCGCGGCGATCGTATTCCGAGCCATTCGGTCCGGTCTTGGCGTCGTGAACGTCTGGTCCGCCGACCGCAGGCGAGATGCGAATTACGTGACGATCAGACCATCCGGCGATTCCGGTCACACCGAGCTCGTCGTGCGCTACCAGACTGGCGTGGACGAGGACGCGGCGAGGACGACACGTCGGACCGTCACGCGCGCGCTGCGCATGCTCGGCTGCATCGTCCCGCCAGGAATGACGCAGATCCTCGCGAAGGGCCACGGGATCATGTACGGCGGCACCTTGCCGATGCGGCGCAAACCGATGGGCTTCTGCACGTCGGCGGACGGTCGCTGCAACGGATTCGAGAACCTGTACGCGGTCGACGGCGTCGTGTACCCGTTCCTGCCGGCCAAGAACATGACGCTCACGTTGATGGCCAACGCCGTCCGGGTCGCGGAGCAGATCCGCTGAACCGCTAGAAATACGTCTCGAGCGTCCCGCGCCGCCGGACGTCGAGCGTCGCGCAGTGGAACGAGCCGCCGAACGGCTTGTAGTTCATGAACGGGCACGGCACCGCCGTGAAGCCGTGGCGTTCGAGAAGCCGCATCATCGAGACCTGGGACTCGTCGACGACGACGCGCTGCGGATCGAGCATGAACACGTTCATGCTGATCCATTTGCTCACCATCGAGAGATGGAGGCTCCGCCAGCCGCGGACGGGGTCCGGCTCGGGCGCGACGAGCACGTCCCAGCCGCGAAGGACGGGCGGGAGCTCGGCCGGCTCGACGTACTCGGGATTGACGAGCACCTTTCCCGGCGCGAGCGGCACGAACGTGGTGTCGATGTGCAGCGGCTGCGGGGAGCGGCTCCGGATCTCGTGGATGCGGAACCGCGGCCCGAGGTGGCGCCGCAGCCACTCGATGCCGGCGCGGTTCGTCGCGTTGCTGCGGGTGACGAACAGGTCGGTTCCGCAGCGGACGAAGTCGGCAGCGTCGAACACGGGCTCGAGCTCGTTCGTGATGTAGCGGACCGGCTCGCCTTTAGCCGGCGGCACGAATCCGGACTCGTAGAGCTCGTCGCGGAGCTCCGGCTTCGGCGCCGACACCCACCGGGCGCCGCGCGCCCAGTAGTCCTTCAGCAGCGTCCGGTACGCGTGCACCTCGAAGTACCGGGAGCGCCACGCCATCGGCGTCTCGATGATCTCGTCGCCGACGATCAGGATGCCGTCGCGTGGGCTCGCCGTGCAGAAGCCGTTCGACCGCCAGTGGGGCGTCGCGAAGCGGCGCGCGAAATCGGCGACGTCGGGCCGGCGGACCGTGATGCCTTCGCCTTCGAGGAGCCGGACGAACGCGTCGAGCTCGCGCTGCGCCGGACGCACGAGGAGCGGCGGATAGCGCCGGCCGGCGAGCAACGGATACAGCCGCGCCGCGCGCGCCGGCAGATTCCCGACCATCGTCACGTGCGCGGGCGGCGCCGCGGCGCCCTCGAGCCGGCCGACGACGACCTCCTCGAGCGGATCCCACTCGTTCCACGAGTGGACGACGCACCCGGCGGCCGGGTCGCTCGCGAGCGCTGTCGTCGTGGTCGGGATCGACACGGGCGTGCTTGCCGCGGCGGCTACGCGGAAAAGCTCACTGCGCCCGTACTGCCGTGCCATCGATCGCGACGCCGTCCGCGGGCCGACGTCGCGCGCCGTCGATCGCTCGTCGCGGCGGCACCCGGCGCGCGAGCGGCGCCGTCAGCCTCGCCTTCAGCACCCTGCCGGCGTAGTCGACGGTCTTCCGGAAGAGGCGCGTCTCCGCGTTCCAGAATGGGATGCGTTTCATCGTGAACAGATGCAGGAACAGCGCGAAGCCGTACGTGAGCCGGTCGGCGGGCCAGAGCCGATAATACTTCCGATCGATGATGATGCGGTTCAGCCAATCCGGGAGGAACACCACCCAGTTCAGGTACGCGAGCAGTCGGACCGATGCTTTGTCGTGGCGCGACGCTTGATTGTAATACGTCGTGCCTTCGACGCTCGCGTCGATTTCGCGAGCCTCGTCCGTATCGACGTAGCCCTTCTCCTGCGCGATCGAGAGAATCGACGTGCCCGGGAAATACGTGAGCCAGTAGATGCCGAGCTTGTCCGGCCGGTGCACCGAGTAGTAGCGGGCCATCTCGACCAACTCGTCGTTCGTCTGGCCCGGCACCCCGGCGATGTTGTCCACCTTCACCGAGATCGGCGATTTGCGCAGCAGCTCGATCGCGCGGGTGATCTGGTCCAGGCTCTCGTGGCGAAGCATGATGTCGCGCCGGACGTTCGGCGACAGCGATTGCACGCCCATCTGCACTTCGTAGCAGCCGCTCCGAACGAGATTCGCGACCATACGCTCGTTGACGACGCTCGGGTACACGAAGCACCAGTACGGGAGATCGACCTGCTGCTTGTACGCGTCCGCGAACTCGCCTAACCATTCCTGATCCCATCCGAGGATGTCGTCGAAGAACATCACGTGATTGAAGCCGTAGCGCGCCTTGTTCTCGACCAGCTCGGCGATCACGTCGTCGACGGGACGCGCGCGTAGATACGCCTTGTGGTTGCGTGTCCCGCCGTCCGAGAGGCCGGACAGAAAGTCTTCGGTGCAGAAGGAGCAGCGCATCGGGCAGCCGCGCGACGTCTGGATGTAGTAGCCGTGGCGGAAGTGCTGCGACTCGCGAACGAAGAGCTCCTTGTCCGGCCAGGGAAGGGTCGCGTAGTCCGGAAAAGGTCCGAGCGGATTCTTGATCAACGCGCCGTCCCGCCGGTACATCAGGTTCGGAACGGTCGCGAGGTCGCCGCCCTCCTCCAGCGCCTTCACCAGCGCGAGCAAGGGCGCTTCGCCCTCGCCGACGACGCCGAAGTCGTATTCCGGATGCCGCATCGTCTGGTCGGGCGCGCCCGACACGTGGACGCCGCCGACCACCACCGGCGCGCCCGTGGCGGCCTTGAGATCGCGCGCCATCTCGACGGCCCACGGCGCGATGTAGGTGAGGACGTTGATCGCCAGCAGGTCAGGCTTGAACGCGATCGCTTCCTGGATCAGCGAGCGCTTGTAGCTGAGCAGCCGCGACAACGTGCGGCTGTACGCCTGCGGGTTGTCGAACAACGCGGGGTCGAACGCCAGCTTGGTCACGTGGCCGTGCCGGCGCAGCACGGCCGAGAGATACTCCAACCCGAGCGACTCGTTCTCCTTGCAGACGAAGAGGACTCTCATCGCGCCACCGGCGACGCCGCCTCAAGCCGCTTCGCGATTCCGCAGCGGGCGAGCACGGAGGGGCGCGCCGGGCTCCCCGGCGTGATCGACGGATTGTTCGGGCAGCTCCAGCTCCGGACGGAAGCGGCGTAGCCGGCGCCGCCCCGGATTCCCGACGTCGCGGCCGAGGATGGCGATGCCCAAGAACTGCCGGAGCACGTGTCGCGCGTTCCAGAGCGGGATCGTCCGCATCATCCGGAACAGACGTCCGGGCGCCAGCAGATAGAAGACGAGGAACGCGAGACTCGCGACGCGGCGGACGGGAAAGCCGGTGGCGAGCTCGTACCAGGAGCGCCCCGCGTAGTAGTCCTCCTGGTCCACGCGCGCGAGCGCTTTCGCGTCGGCGCTCTTCGCGAGGTCGTACATCGGCGTCTCGGGCTGCGGCACGACGTTGAAGAACGTCGCGAACGTGAGGTGCGAGCGAAGCGCGAACCCGATCGTCGAGAGCAGCTCCTTCCTCGTTTCCGTCGGGAAGCCGAGCATGAAGAAGCCGCGCGCGAGGATGCCCTCCTGGTAGCAGAGGTCGATGAAGCGCTTCGTCTTCGGGATGTCGAGGTCTTTCTCGATCAGTGTCTGCAGGCGCGGCGTCACGGTCTCGATCGCGAGCGACAGCGCGTACGTGCCGCCGCGCTTCAGCGTCTTCACGACGTCGTCGGTGAGGATGTCGGCGCGCAGCCCGTTCGGAAAGATGAAGTGGAGTTTGCCGACGCCGTACCGCTCTTCGAGCGCGGCGAAGATCGCCTTCAGGCGCGGCTTGTGGAGGTTGAAGATGTCGTCGACGATCTGAAACTCTTCGACGCCGTACGTGTCGACGAGATGGTAGATCTCCTGCAGCACGTTGTCGGCCGAGCGGAACCGAAAGCGCTTGCCGAAGATGTCGTGGCAATAGGCGCATTTGTAAGGACAGCCGCGCGACGTGAAGAGGCTCGCGTAGCGGCGGCGCTTGCGCCACACGTTCATCGCTTCCGCGTGCTCGTACGCCTCGAAGTCGACGAGGTCCCAGGCGGGGAACGGCAGCGCATCCAGGTCCTTGATCGTGTCGCTGCCGGCCGGCTCCGCGATGCGCCCGTCGCGGCGATGGTACATGCCGAGAATGCCGTCGAAGTCCTCGCCGTCGAGGTGGCGTCGCACCGCCTCGGGAAACACGCGATCGGACTCGCCGTCGAACGCCCAGTCGACGTCGGGACAGCCTTCCAGTACCTCCGCGCACCGGTGGTGAGCGTACGGACCTCCGACGACGACCACCTTCGTCGGATCGTTGCGCTTGATCAGCTCCGCGATCTCCCGGGTCACGCGACCCTCGAGGTTCTCCGCGCTGATGCCGACGATGTCGGCGTCGCGCGCGGCATGGGCGACCTCGCGGGGCGTGAGGCTGTAGAGCCGCGCGTCGAGCGCCTCGACGGTCACGCGATCCCCGAGCTGCCGACGAAGATTGCCGGCGAGATAGAGGATGCCGAGAGGTGGACTCATCCCGGTGCAGACCGCAGGCTGATAGGGCTTGACGAGGAAAACCTTGGCCATGGTGCCGATCCGCGAGCTAGCGGCCTCGGGACAGTCGCGTGAGCGAATACACCAAGTGCGAACCGGGTGTCGAGCGATTCTTCCACGGCCGAGATCCGACGCTGGCGCGCGTCCCGGCGCGTCGGTAAGAGGGCAGGTTCGCGAAGCCCCTCCATGCTCTCGGCTCGACGTCGCTCGCTCCCTGTCTCCCTCGTTCGACGGGTCGTCGCCGTCGCGCTCTGGACCGTCCAGACTCTGAGTGTGGCGTCGTGGGTGCGCGCGTTCCAATTCGCCGACGACGACTCCGGCAACGCCTTGCGCCTCGCGCGTGAGTGCCTGGAGCGAGGCGCGTGCGCGGCGGCGGGCAATCCGACCTCCGCGCTCGGCCTCTCGCATGGCGCATCATGGACCCGGCTCGTGCGGTACTGCCTCGCGCTCGGAGGTGGACTCGCGACGGTGCAGGCCGTCGTGATCGCGTTGCTCGCGGCGACGACGATCGTGACGTCCATCGTCGTATGGCGGACGGTCTCGTGGCACGCCGGCATGATGGCGTCCCTGCTCGTGCTGCCGTGGACGCTCGCCACGTTTCGCTTCGACAACCTGTCGAACGGGACGCTGCTGCCGCTCCCGTTGACGCTCTACTATGCCTCGACGCTGTGGTTCGTGACGTCACGACGCACGCGCGCGGCGCTCGTCGCTTCCGTCTTCCTCGCCTTGTCGATGAGTCCCGATCTCGAGTGCATCGTGGCGCTGCCGTTCCACGTCGCGCTCGTCGCGCTGCTCGCGACGACGCCGCTCTCCGCCGCGACCGGCGCCGCGCTCACGACGGCGGTGACGTTCGCCATCGAATCGCCCGCCGCCGCAGCTCAGCTGGAGCGAGGGCTCTTGCGGCCGAGTCTCTTCGTCCTCGGCCTGCTCTTGGTGACGTGCGCCGGAGCGGCACTCACGCGGTCCGGACGCCGCCTGCTCGCTCGAGTTGCCGAATGGGTCCGCCTGTGTCGGCGACGGTTGCTCGACATGCCGGCGGCCGCGCGAGCCCGGGTCGTGATGAAGCTCATGGCCGTCTACCTGATCGCGGCAGTGTGGATCGGGCCGATGATCGCGGTGGGCTTCCGCATTCCCGACGCGCACTATTTCGCGCCGGCGCTGTTCCCCCTCGTCTTTTTCGTCGCCGACGCGACCGCGTCGATGTCCGATCGAGCGGCATCGCGCTTGATCGGCATCCTCGCGCTCACCCCGCTCTCGTTGCTGTTCGCGCCGATCGCGGTGGGCATCGGCGGAATGTTTTGCACCTGGATCATCGCGGTCGCGGTTCTCCTATCCGTCGCCGATGCATTTCGGTCTGCCCCTCGGCTCGTGGACCGGCTCGAAGCCCGGCCGTCGCCGCGCGTGGCGATCGCGGGCGCGGTGCTCGTCTGGCTGATGACCGCCCCGGACACCCTGCTCTATCCGCGCATCCGGCAGGTCTGGCCGGTCGCCACGGCGGAGCACATGGTGCGCGACCTCTATGCGTCCGGGTTCTCGTACGCCGAGCTCATCGGCGGCCTGCAGGGGCCGGCGCATCACACCGTGCAGACGATGATCGTGAACTGGGACCCCGATTTGTTCGCCGCTCCTCCGCGGGCGGGGGATTCGACGTCGTCGTTCCTCGCCATGATCGCGGCCCGCGACGTCGCGGCGCGCACGCACGACGTGCTGATGCGCCGGGACACGGGCGACGGGCACTCCGCCATGATCGTCCGCTCTACGTTCGTCATCGATCGCGCGCACGTACGCACTTGCGCGACCACGTCGTGCGCCGACCCGGTGGATCCGGAGCGATGCACGATCCGTGATCCGGACGGGCCGTTGAAACACGGGGCGCCGTTCTTTCCCGTTCGAAGCGCCGACGGCGCCGCGGGCGACGGGTCGATCAGCGAGCAGCAGCGTCAAACGACGTACTGCGTCCGATACTTCGTCCCGCTTCGGATGTCCGGAACCGGCGAGGCGCATTGGCTCCGCGTCCACCAGTTCTGGCCGCTGCAGATACGTATTCTGCGGGTCAGCGGCGTGCCGTTCGAAGGCACCGTGCCGGGCGTCGAAGTGCGCCTGCCGAACGACCATCCGGGAAGCGGAACTCTCGAGATAGAGACCGAGGCGCGCGCTTTCGGCCCGAACCCGTTCATCGAGCAGCCGCCGGTGATGGACGTGACTGCCGACGACGAGCACCTGCTCGACGCGTTTCGCGGCGGACGCGTGACGCTCTTCTGATCGACCGGCCGCCCGTCACGATCTGCGGTGGCGGCGGAGCTCCTGGCTGGCGGCGACGTACGATTCCGCGGACGTCACGTCCGCCACGATGCGTTTCGCGATCTCCGTCGGCTCCATGAGCTCGCGCCAGTTCGCGCGCCGGCGGGTCATGCGCGTCCGCAGCCCGCCGAGGTAGTAGTCGAGGATGCGCACATGGTGGCGCGCAGCATCCGTTTGGAGCGACCGCGTGAATCCTCGGAGTCCGTGCTTCGACGCGCAGTACACGGCCTCGTCGTAGTTCGGCTCGAGCCCGGCGACCGAGTTGATGCAGACGATCGTCCCGGCGCCGCGGGCGCGGAACAGCGCGTAGACGTTCTTCAACAGCAGGACGGCGGCGACGAGATTCGTGGCGAGGAGGTCGCGCGCAGCGGTGTCGGAGAGCGCGACGCCGCGGTCGGAGTACACGCCGGCGTTGCTCACGACGCACTCGATCTCGTGCCGTTTGACGAGCGCAACCAGCCGGCCGACGGCGGAAAGCTTGCGGAGATCCTGCCGCACGAGCGTCGGCGCGTGCGGTGCGCGGCCGATGCGCTTCGCCGTCCGCCCGACCGCCCACACGCGGTGCCCCTCGGCGAGGAACCGCTCGGTGATGGCGAGACCGAGACCGGACGTCCCGCCGGTCACGAGCACGCTAGCCATGCGCGCTGAAATCGTACTTCGGCGCGAGATGCAGCTCCTCGAACGACAGCGCCTCGCGCGCGATCGGCGGCGCGCCGACGAGGGCGAGCACGCGCTCGACGATGTCGACGCGGGTCGGGTAGAACGCCTCGGTCAACGCCGTGGAGGTCGGCACCGGCACGTCGGGACACGAGATGGAGACCGGCGCCGCGCGGAGCGCGTCGAACGCGTGCTGCGCGACCTTGGCGATGATCTCCGACCCGATGCAGAACGAGCCGTGCGTGGTGTCGAACGTGAGCAGCCGCCCCGTTTTCCGCACCGACGCGGCGATGGTGCCATGGTCGACGGGGTGGAGGCTCACGAGATCGACGATCTCCACGCCTATCCCCCGCTCCTGAAGACGCCGCGCCGCCCGATGGCCCTCGACGACGCCGTCCCCGTACGTGACCAGCGTGACGTCCGACCCCTCACGCACGACGACCGCGCGCGACAGATCCTGCCGGTACGGCTCGGGAGGGACGTCCTCGCGCGTCGCGTAGAGCCACCTGGGCTCCAGGAAGACGACGGGGTTGCCGTCCGTCACGGCGCTCGCCAGGAGCCCCTTCGCGACTCGCGGCGACGAGGCGATGACGACCTTGAGCCCCGGCACCGATCCGAACAGCCCATAGAGCGCTTGCGTGTGCTGCGGGCCGTTCCCCCATTGCCGGCCGACGGCGATGCGGATCGTGATCGGGACCGGGTTGCCGCCGCCGAACATGTAGTTCCAGTTCGCCGCCTGCGTGACGATCTGGTCGATCGCGAGTAGCGCGAACTCGACGCGCCCGTGGACGACGATCGGCCGCATGCCCGAGATGGCGGCGCCGACGCCGGCGCCGGTGAGCGCCGCCTCCGACACCGGGGTGTCGATCACCCGCTCGGGAAAGAGCGTGCCGAGCCCCTGCGTCGTTCCGTCCGCGCCGTTCGGATAGCTGCACCCGAGCCCGATGACGAAGACGCGCGCGTCGGCCTCCATGCATTGCAACGTCGACTCGCGGATGGCCTCCGTGAACGAGAGGCTTCTAGGCATGGACGTCGCGCAGCAGAGACGCCGGGTCCGGATAGGGCTCCCGGCTGGCTCTCTCGATCGCGTCGCGGCACTGCTCCGCGATCGCCGCCTCCAGCGCGGCGATCTCCCGCTCCGATTCGGGGTCGCGGGCGAGCACCGCTCGCAGGTTCCTGACCGCGTCCTGCCGCAGACGCTCGTCGGGCGGGTCGACGTCGCGATAGCCCGCCGCGTCGTCGAGGAGCGGCGCGCTGTGCGCCATGTGACGGAACGTCACGCACTCGACGACCGTCGGCGCGCCCCGTCGCACGTCGACGAGCGCCGCGGCCGTCTTCGTGTGGACGTCGACGTAGTCGTTGCCGTCCGCGCGTACGTACCGCGCCCCGAGACCGGTGAAGACGCGCTCGGGATCGTGGTCCGGCGAGCGGCGGTCGAGGAGCTTCGTCTTGACCGCGTAGAGGTTGTTCTCGAGCACGTAGAGGACCGGCAGCGCGAACTTCGCCGCGAAGTTCACGGACTCGTAGACGACGCCCTCCTCGGACGCTCCGTCGCCGAAGAAGACCGCGGTGACCGCGTCGAGCTTTCGCAGCTTCGCCGCGAGCGCGGCTCCGGTCGCGATCGGGACGATGCTGCCGAGAATCGGCGTCGAGCCGAGGAAGTTCACGGAGCGGTCGACCATGTGCATCGAGCCGCCTTTCCCGCCGCAGCATCCCGACCGCCGTCCGAGCATCTCGGCGACCATGCGGAAGGGATCGCCGCCCTTCGCGAGATAGTGGCCGTGCGACCGGTGGTTGCCCATCGCCGCATCCCGCGGCTGCAGCGCATTGCAGACGCCGGCGGCGACCGCCTCCTGGCCGATCGAGAAATGGACGAAGCTGAAGACCTTGTGCTGCAGGTAGTAGGCGACCAGCTGCTGCTCCATCTCGCGGATGAGCAGCATCGTCTGGTAGCCGCGAAGCAGGTCCGCACGGGGGAGCGCGGCGCGCGCGCTGCGCTCGATCGGCGCCAGCCGGGAGACGCTCACGTCGCGGTGAGATCCACCACGACGCGGCCGCAGAGGCCGGATTCAACCGTCGTGATCGCCTGGTTGATCTCGTTCAGCGCGTACGTGTGGGTGATGAGGCTCTGCATGGGCGCGGGATCACGGCGATAGAGCTCCTGCAACGTCGCCATGTCTTTGTCGGGGTCGAACGACCCGCCCTCGCTGACGCACACGCGCTTTCCGGTGAAGAGATCCAGCGCGGGATCGAGGACGAGCTTCGCGCCCGCGCGCGGCTGCCCGACGAGCATGAGCGTCCCGCGCTTCGCGAGCGCCTTGAATGCTCCGTGCATCAGCCGCACGTCGCCCGTAGTCTCGACGATCGCGTCGAAGCCTCCGACGCAGCGGTCGCGGAGCAACGACGGCAGCAGCTCCGGGGCCTGCACGCGCAGGTACTCGGTCGCGCCCATCGCGCGCGTCAACGCCTCCTTCGTGCCGGTCACGCGGTCCACGGCAACGACGGCCGAAGCACCCGCGAGCGCCGCGGCCCGAATGACGTTCAAGCCGACGCCTCCGCTGCCGATCACTGCCAGCGTCGCGCCCGGCTCGAGCTTCAGCTCGTTCTGCACGATGCCGTAGCCGGTCGGGATGCCGCACCCGAACAGCGCGGCGACCGCGAACGGGATCGATCCGTCGATCTTCGTCAGCCGGTTCTCGGCGATGAGCGCCCGGTTGGCGAGGCTCGTCACGTGGCCGCCTCCAGCGGAGTACCCGTCCGCGCTGCGATACCGCGGAAACGGACCGGCGCCGCCCGCGCCCCTGCGCCAGTGCAGCACGACGCGATCGCCGGGCGCCACTTTGGTGACCAGGTCGCCGACGCTCTCGACCGTGCCGCTTCCCTCGTGGCCGAGGAGATGCGGCAGGAAGACGTCGGGCCCTTTGACGCCGCGGATCTCGTTGATCTGCGCGCCGCAGATGCCGCTCGCGGCGATCCGCACCAGGACCTGATGGCCGACGGGCTCCGGCGTGTCGAAGTCCTTCACCAGGATCGGCGCGTTCTGCTGCACCAAGACCGCGGCTTTCATCGTGCTCTCATGGGCGTCTGGGTCGGTTGGTAACGGCAGCGCATGCCCGGCGGGAGGGCTGCTCCCCGGGAGGCAGAAAATCTCAGACGGAGCCGGGAGACGTCAAGGAAAAACGCCCTCCGCCCGCGTGCATCACGTGTGCGCGATCACGCGGGTAGCGTCGCAGTTTGTCCCCGCTGCGCACTCACTGCGTCGGTGTCGCCGGCGGGCGGGTCAGGGACCGCTCCTACGGTCGCGCTGGTCGCTGCCACCCAGCGCGTACAGCCCGACACAGCCTGTCTGTCTTGCGGAATACGCGAGGTGGCGCTCCCCGAAGCGATCCCTGACCCGCCCGCCGGCGATCATTGCAACCCAGGCACATCGCGATCCGCACGCCGCATGCAGCGTCGCCGCGACAGGACGTTCAGCGCCAGGACGATCGGTGGTCGAGACGCGTCGATGAGATGTTGCAGCAGGCGGGCGGGTCGGCGATGGCTTCGGGGAGCCGCACCTCGCGTCGTGCGCAAGCCAACGTGGCGGCGGGTTGTACGCGCTGGGTGGCTCCGACTCGGCGACCGTAGAAGCCATCGCCGACCCGCCCGCCTGCTGCCACCACTTCGGATTGAGCCTCAGAGTGCGACACTACCGTCACGCGCGCCGCGTTGCGGATTCGGGGGTTGCAGCGTTATCATCGCCCGCCGTGATCGGACCGACGCGCGCCACAGCACCGGGCCGGCGATGATCAGCGCCGGCCGCATGCGGCGCCTCGACGCGCTCGTCGGGCGGGTGCTGTGCTGGGCTCTCACCTTGCACCGGCGCGCCGCGGAAAGCCTCCGCCGCTCCGGAACGCCGCCGCCCGTCCGCCGGATCCTCTTCGTCAAGCTGATCGAGCAAGGCGCGACGGTCCTCGCGTACGACGCCATCCGCGCCGCCATCGCGCGCGTCGGCCGGGAGCACGTGTTCTTCTGCGTATTCGCGGAGAACCGCGAGATCCTCGACGTCATGGACGTCATCCCCCATGACAACGTGCTCACCGTCCGCAGCGACACCGTGCCGCATTTGCTCGCCGACTCGGTCGCGGTGATGCGCCGCGCGCGCCGCGCCGGCATCGACACGACGATCGACATGGAGTTCTTCGCGCGCGGTTCCGCCATACTCGGGTATCTGACCGGCGCCGTGCGGCGCGTGGGCCTACACGGATTCGGCGAAGGCGCACCGTACCGTGGCGACCTGATGACGCACCGCCTGATCCACAACCCGTTCCTCCACGTCGCTCTTGCGTACCGCCTGCTCGTCGATGCGCTCGACGCGAATCCGAGCGACGTCCCGCTCATGAAGGTGCCGCGTCACGGCGTGCGGCCCCTGCTGCCGACGTTCGCACCGTCCGCGGCGGAGCGCGCGCGGGTCGAAACGCTCGTCGCGGAGATCGCCGGCACTCCGGTCGATACCCTGTCGGCGCGCCGGGGAGCCGTCGTGCTGCTCAATCCCAACGCGGGCGACCTGCTGCCGCTGCGGAAGTGGCCGACCGAGCGCTTCGTCGAGCTGGGGCGCCGGCTGGCGGCCGCACGGCCCGACGTCACCGTGCTCGTGACCGGCAACGCGTCGGAACGAGACGCGGCGGAGGATCTCTGCCGCCGCATCGAGTCGCCGTCGGCGCACAGCATCGCCGGGCGGCTGACCTTGCGCGACCTGCTCGTGCTCTACACGCTCGCCGACGTGCTGGTCACGAACGACAGCGGCCCCGGCCATTTCTCGTCGGTGACGCCGATCCGCAGCATCGTGCTGTTCGGACCCGGCGCACCGGAGCAGTATGGTCCGATCGGCGAGCACAGCGAGGTGTTGACCGCCGCGCTCGCGTGCAGCCCGTGCTCCGACGTCCTCAATCACCGAACGTCCCCCTGCACCGACAACCGGTGCATGCAGGCGATCTCCGTCGACACCGTGCTCGCCGCGGTGCTCGCGCGCCTGCCGGCGCCGTTCGGTGGAGCGCGCCAACTCGCCGCGACCCGCTGAGACGACGGCACGGAGCGACGTGATCCCGGCTCTCAGCCTGCGAGGTGCGACGATCGCCGTGTTCGCGACCGCAGCTCTGCTGCGGCTCTTTCTCGCGACCGTCAACCGCGAGTCGAGCGACAATCACGTCGACCTCATCGAGTACATGGCGTTCGAGAACACGATCCCCGAGTACGATCGGGACCGCGACCGGGTGAAGGAGGCGTTTCAGCCGAAGCTCTACCACGCGGTCGTGGCCGGGCTTCTCAAGGTCGATCCGTTCGACATGGAATCGGCACGTCCTTGCGCATCCGAGTACCCGGGCTCTTCACCGCACGTGATCTGGGTGGGTCAGATGGTGAGCGCGATAGCGGGCGTCCTCACGATCTACGTGATCCTGCGGTTCCTCCATTCGATCGACGTGTCGGAGCGCGCGCGGTTCTTCACGTTCGCGCTGGTCGCGTTGAACCCGGCGCTCGTCACCATCAACGTCCAAGTGACCAACGACTCGTTCATGATACTCTTCGGCAGCCTCTCGCTGTTCTGGGGATACCGCTTCTTCCGCGATTTCCGTCTCCGCGACTTCGTCTGCATGACCGCCGCCGCGACCGCGACGGCGATGTCGAAGGGCACGGGCTTGCCGATGTGCCTCGCCATGATGGCGGTCTTCGTGATCGCCCTCGGACGGAACGCCGCGAATGGGACGCCGGGGCGCGGGACGATGCTTCGCTACGCCGTCGTGTTCCCGGTGGTGCTCGTGGCGACGTTCACGATCGTCGCGCCGAAGCTCGGCACGTACCTGACACAGTACCGTCTTTACGGCTCGCCGTTCGTCACGAACCGCATTCCCCAGCCGTTTCCGCGGCTGTTCGAGCGCACCGACTTCCCCGGCGATCCCGGCGTCCGTTCCATCGCCGAGTCGATCTTCACGTTCCGGATCGTCGACCTGCTGGAACATCCCTTCACCCCGACCCGCGACGAGCCGGGCGACACGTATCCGCTGCACCGTACGTCGTTGTGGTCGCAAATCTACGGCCGGTTGAACTCCATCCGCTTCGAGACCATGCCGTCCTGGCGGCCGCGCTCGGCGGTGGAGACGGCGGTCGCGCGGATCGCCTACGTCGTCGCGCTCTTTCCGGCGGCGCTGCTCGTCTTCGGCGCCTACACGGCGGCGGTACGAGCGCTCTCCGACCCGCGCGGTGTCCGACCGCACGAGTGGCTCATCGGGATTGCGGCAGCGGGATATACGGCGTTTCTGGTCGCGCTCGCGCTCCGGTATCGCGACTTCTCGTTCTTCAAGCCGATTCACGCCTTCGCCGGCCTGCTCGCGTTCTCCGTTCTTCTCGCGCGTGCGTACGACTGGTTCGTCGCGCGGTTCGATGGCGGCTCGGCCGTGCGCGTCGGCGACGTGCTGCTGGGACTGCTGATCGGCCTTTACGCGCTCGACTGCACGCTGCTCGCGGCACAGCTGTTCGAAAGCTGCCGGGGCGCGTGAAGCCGCGCGCGCGGCCGACGCAGCCGCGTCAGCGACGGATCACCGTCGCGGTGAGCAACCACTTGTCGCGCTCCGCGAGGTTGCGCTTGAAGAACGTGTAGTACAGCGCTTCGAGCGCCGACGGGTTGCGCGCCGCGAACAGCCGGATCAACGACAACGTCGTCGCGTGCGTCAGGATGCCCTTCGGATCGATGAAGCCGCAGCGCACGCCGATCGTCGGCGCGTCGTTTCGGACCCAGTGCCACATCCACGACGGGGTGTAGAGCACGTCGCCCGGCTGCAGCACCGCCTCCATCTTGTCGATCCGATCGAGCCCCGGAAAGTCGCCGAGGTTCGAGAGATCGAGCTCGGCCTTCGACTGGTTGATGCTCCGCCCGTTCGGCCGCGGATTCAAAATGGCGAGATAGCGGTTGTGGATCAGCGTCCACCGCTTGATGCCACACACGTTGACGTAGAAGAACGGCGTCATGTCGTTGTGCAGCGGGGTAGTCGTTCCGGCGCCGCCGACGAAGAGCTGATAGGTGAGACCCCAGCGGTTGCCCGCCATGCTGCGGAAGAACGCGTGATCGAAATCGTCGAGAAGGTCGGGGAACTTCTCGAGCAGCGGCGAGAAGCGCATGTATTTCCCGCCGCCCTCGCGGACGTGGTCGAGAAAGGCCGCAAACGGTAGCTCTTCGGAAAACTCCCTGCCGTAGACGAGCTCGTGCTCGCCGGCCGCGCCCTCTTCCTGGACGAGCTTGATCGTCTCCGTGCCGTAGCGTTGCCGGAACGATTCGAAGGACCAGCGCGTCGAGAGCGGCCACGTCCCCGCTCGGTTCGCGAGGACGACGGGAATGCCCTTGGCCCGATAGTGCCGGCGGAACTCGTCCGGCGTCAGATCGCTCCGCCGCTCGACGAACGACACCGCTCCGGTGCCGTGCGTGCGGACGTGCTCGACGATGCGCGCACGCGCCGTCGCCTTCCGACGCTGGATCCAGCGGCTCCTCGGCGCGTAGTGCTCGAGGAAGAACGCGCTGTTGAACATCCCGCGATGTCGCCATGGAATGGGCGGCATCGCCGAGGCGGCGTTCATGGGTTGGGCCGCACCGGATCGCGTCGGTACCAGATCGTACGTCGTTCGCGCGTCGTCGGCGGCACGGCCCGCGTGGCACTCAGGCGGCGCGCGGCGCGGCGACGCATCCACCGCTCCTTGTACTCGACGAGGCGCTGCTCGAACACGGTATCGCTGCGTCCCGCGGCGACGTTCCGAACGGTGCGCGCCAGCCGGAAAGGATGCCGCACGTACCCGATCGCATAGAACGTCGCCATGCCGAGGATGCGGTAGACGTTCAGCTCGGCGGTACTCATGTGGCGGCATACCGAGCTCATCATCGTGACGTCCATGTAGCCGAGACGCGCGAAGTAGCCGTCGTCCGGGGGCGGCAAGGTTCCGTCGGCGCGGAGCTCGTCGTAGACGCGGTTCCCGGGGTACGGCGAGAACGGAAAGAGCGGAATGTCGTCGACGCCCGTCCACGCCATTCGCAGCCCGAACCCCAAGGTGCGGAACAGATCGCGGCGCGTCTCGTCGGGCAATCCGATCATGAGATTGGCTTTGACGTTCACGCCGACCCGTTTCGCGATGCGCATCGACGCGAGCACGCGCTCGGGATGCGCCTTCTTCTTGAGCGCGCGCAACATCTCGGGTGATCCGGACTCCGGCGCGTAGGTCAGATTGCGACACCCGCTGCGGTAGAGCGCGGTGAGCGCCTCGTCGTCGAGCGCTTCGGAACGCGTGCCGCTCGGCAGCTGGAACGTGATCCGGACGTCGCGCCGCTCGAGCTCGGCACAGAACGCGAGGATCCAGTCGCGCTCGATGAACATCGTGAGATCCTCGAAGTCGACGTTCGAGATCCGGTAGCGCTCGACGTAGTCGCTGATCTCGTCGACGACGTCCGCGGCCGATCGCATGTAGTAGCGCGTCGTCCACATGTCCGGACTCGAGCAGAACGTGCACTGATACGGGCATCCTCGCGTCGCGAGCATGGGAATCGAGCGGCCGCGATTCACCCCGTGCGCGTAGCCGTTCGCGAGATACTGCTCGAGCGGGAAGAGGTGCCACGCCGGGCGCGGAATCCGGTCGATCTCCGTCAAACGGCGGCGGGGCAACGTCCGCTCGGGTCGGCCGTCGCGACGGTATGCGATCCCGGGAATCGCCTCGAGCGCGCCGCGACCTGCGATCCACCCGGCGATGTCGACCGCCGTCTCCTCGCCTTCACCGAGCACGCAGAGCGTCACCTCGGGGCAGTGGGTGAGGAGATACTCCCACGTCGCGGTCGCGTGCTCGCCGCCGACGAAGATCGGAATCGTCGGGAACGCGGTGCGCACCGCGCGGAGGATCGCCGCGACGTGCGGCCATTGCTGCGAGAACATGACGGACACGCCGAGACCCTCGGTATCGGCGGGAATCCGAGCGACGATCTCCGGGATGGTGAGACCGTGCGCCACGAGCAGCGGGTACGCGCTCGGATGACGGGCGAGCGGTGCCTCGCCGAGCGCGTCGATCACCGTCACGCGATGGCCGGCAGCCTCCAGCGCCGCCGCCACGTACGCGGGGCCGAGAGGGGGCACGACGGGGACGCTGTACGCGCCGACGGACGCGACCGCCGGCGGCCGCAACAGCGTGATCCTCGCAGGCCGGGCGTGGCTCATCGCCGGATCACGGCAGGCCGGGTTTCGTGGAGCATGGGGGTCACTGGATTACCACTTCCGCCCGAGAAGCTGTTAGCGAATTTTGAGCGAATCGTTTACCAGACCGCGACGTCGATCCCAAGCCGGCATTGGACGGACGCGACCGCATGGCGCTACCACCGTGCGAACGGCATGCGTGCAACCCGGACCTGGCCCGTAGCCGTGCTGACCCGACTGCTGCTCGTCGCGTTCGGCGTCTGCATGGGCCTCCTCCTCATCGAAGGGATGTTGCGCGCCGGCTCGCTGTTCGTGCACGCCCGCCAGGAGCTTCGACCTTCCACGTCGACCGACGTGTCACGGGTGCTCTGCCTCGGCGACTCGAACACGTACGGGTTGTGGGTCGACAAAGGCCAAACGTATCCCGACGTCTTCCAATCGTCGTGGAATGCGCACCACGATTCCCGCATTCAGACGGTGAACCTCGGATATCCGGGAACGCACTCCGCGCAGGTCGCCGCCGAGTTCGCGCAGGTCATCGCGGTGCTGCGCCCGCAGGCGGTCTTGGTGATGGTAGGCGTGAACGACCTGTGGTCGGCCGCTCAGCCGCGCTACGAGCGATCGCCTCTCGAGCGCTGGCTCGACACGGCGTCGAGGCACTCGCGACTGATTCGTTTCCTGGCGGCGACGCAATTCGCGGCGCAATCGTTGCGCCTCGTACCGGCGGAATCGCCACCGCCGCCGGCGAGCGACGGCGATGCGGGCGAGCCGCCGGCCGAACCGCCTCCGCCCGTGTCGTCAGCGGGCCCGACCGACCACGGAGGCGAGCCGCCTCCGTCGCGACGCACGAGCGATCTCGCGACGAGCCTTCGGAAGCTGCAGGTGCGCGCCGGACGTCCCCAGAGGTTCCCCGCGAGCGGCGCGTCGACGGAGGCGCGGATTCGCGAGCTCGAAGAGAACCTGGAGGCCGTGGCGGCCGAGGCGCGTGACTCCGCCGTGCCGCTGATCTTCCTCACGTATCCGTCGGACTCGGGCACGTACCGGTTGGCAAACGGCAGCATCCGTGCGGTCGCAGAGCGCACCGCGACGCCTCTCATCGATCTCGGAGCGGAGTTCGGGAAGCTGTGCCCTACCGAGCACTGTCCGACGTTTTTCTACGGCGACGGCCACCCGCGCGCGCTCGGCTACGCGCGGGTCGCGTCGATCCTCGTCGACCGGCTCACGGACCCCGGCGACTCCCCGCCGTGATCCGGCGACGTCGCGGATTGCACCCATTGCGGATTGTCCTTTACGGAAGGCTCCGGAGGCGCTAGAACGCGGTCTCGCTCGAAGGCTCCGCGACGGCGCGACCACCATGGCTCACATCCCGCTGATCCGTGCTCCGTTCATTGCATCGACGTACACGTTCAGCACGGTCCTCGGACCGCCGCTAGCGAACGGCGAACGGATCCTACCCACCCTACCCACCGGAGTTGCGCGATGAGGTCCTTTCCCGGGATGAAGCCCGTTCCGACTAAAGATCGAGCGACGTTCAGCGCGCTGTTCTTGCTGGAGCACTACTTCCCCGGGAGCGCGGCGATCAAGCGCCGCAAGGAAGCCACGCGTCTTCGCATCGCCGAGCAGCTCAGGCGCAGCGGCAAGGGCAGGATCATCCCCGTCGAGCGCGTCACCTGCACGTCACCCGAGGAGTTCCGCAGGCGGTATCTTTCGAAGGGTATGCCGGTGATCCTGGAGAAAGCTGCCGCCGACTGGCCGTGCGCGAAGGAGTGGTCGTTCTCCGGACTGAAAGAGCGGTTCGGCCACGAAACGATCAAGCTCCTCAAGCACAAGGGCCTCTCCGACGACGACTTCGTCGACGAGCGAGAGTTCACGGAGGAGATCGAGTTCGGCGCCTTCCTCGACCAGGCCCTGAACGGCGGAACGAAGTATATGCGCTTCTCTCCGCTGCTCGAGAAATTCCCCGAGCTACGCAAGGATTTTGATCGAACGTTCTTCAAGAACATGTCCGGCAGCTGGGGAACGCAGTATCAGCTGTTCATCGGCGGACAGGGCACCTATACGCTTCTCCACAATGCGATGACGCCATTTTTCTTCGTCAACGTCTGCGGCATCAAACGCTGGGCCCTGATCCCATGCCAGTATCTCGCCGTGCTGAATCCCAATACCGGCCAGCAGAACTACAATCACAGCGACGCGGCCATTGACCTTTCCAACGTCGACCAGTTTCCCGGCTTCGAGAGCATCGACCGGATGGAGGCCGTGATCGGCCCCTCCGACATCCTCTACATTCCTTCCTGGCTCTGGCACACCGTCCAGAACGAGGCCCCGACCATCGGCGTGCGGTGCGGCTTCATCTATCCACGAAACATCCTCACCGAGTCGTATACCCTGAGCTTCCTCCGGATGGTTGCCGCTCGTCGCAATTTCCTGCGATCGCTCTACCACCAGCTGTTCAAGACGAACCTGCCCAAACGGGACAGCTGGCTCTTGACGCCGAAGCTCTACCGCAACTGACCCGGATCGCAGCCTAGTAGCTCGCGACGGCGCCCTCGGGACGGCACGCCGCGTCCCGCAAGCCACGGACCTTCTCGAGCATCTCCGGGTCCGCCCCAGCGTCGTGCAATCTGCGCAGGGCAAGGTCGAGATCCGTCCCGCGAACGCACGGGTTGGCGCTGAAAAAGACGTCCCATCTACCGAGGTCCTTCAGCGCATCGGCGTCGCGGAGGAGCCCGCCGCGCGCCGCCTGAATGACGGCCAGGTCGAACCATGCGGCGAAGCTGTTCGGCGTCAGCGCGATCGCGGCGCGCGTGTGTGCCTCGGCCAACGCCAGGGCATCGTACGGCCACGGATGCTCGGCGGCCATGCCGAGGAGCCAGCTCGCGGACAACACGTGTGACGCGCTCTCATCGACGGGTGTGAAGTCGAACGCCTCCATGGCGTCGCGTGTGGTCGCGAGCTCTTTCGCGATCGGAACGTCGAACGTGCGGGAAATCGCCGTCGCGAAGGCCTTCGCGATGATCATCTCACCGAGCAAGCTCGGGTGCTGGCCGTCGACGAACAGATCGTTTCCGAGAATCCCTGCCGTCGACTGCTTCTCCAGGAGGGCGACGGCATCGACGAGCGGGATCCGGTACTCGTCGGTGAGCCTGCGGATCAGGTCGTTCTGGGCACGCGTCGCCCGACCCCAATGGTTGCGGGCATCCACGTCGACGGCCTCCCAGTAGAGCTCGCGCGCCCTCGCGACGTCGTCGCCGGCCTGAACGCATTTCGCCGCCTCGTAGCAGAGCAGAGCCACGATGTCGGCATCGGCGTCCGTCCTGTTGCGGCATCGAGTCTCGGCGGCGACGCAGCCGGCGCTCTTCTGTTCATCCAGCGCCGACGCGATGGCCGCGCGGGCCTGCTCCGCATCCGTGCCGCCGAAGCTCGGCTCGACGCCCGACACGTTCCCCGCCGCGGTCGAGATGATCGGCACCAACCCGGCTGCCGTCGCGGTCTCGATCGTCGCGCGCAGATCGTATTCGTACCCCTTCAAGTCCGGCCGGCCGCGAAAGAGCTCCGGTCGAACCGGCAAGATCGGCAAGTCGATCAATACGAAATGGAGGTAGTGCGCCAAGCGGGACCAGCGCTCGAGTCGCTGGTACAGGCTCGGACGCCAGACAGCGGCGGGGTCGGCGGCCTCGTTCAAACGGCCCTCGTTGTGGCCGGAGTAGAGGATCATGACGCCGGGGTTGCTGCGGTCGCGAAACGCGGTCGCCTCGCTGAGGGCGAACCATTGCACATACAGGGGATGACCGGCCCTCGCGAGCATGTGGATGACGATGGGGCGATCACCGATCCGGTTCTCGAACGCCGCGGCGGCGAGCGTGGGAATCGAGATCTTCGGACGCGTATGGGCGCCCATCATGGTCGATTCCCCGACGGCATAGATCTCGAACACGGCACCGCTCGGAGCGGCACGCCGCGTCCGCGCGAAGAGGACGGCCCGGTAAACGGCTTCAGCAGCGAACGGCAGGAGGAGCAAGACGGCCGCGAGGCGGAGCAGCCGCTTGGAGCGCGCGGTCAAGATCCGTCTGCTGATCTGTCGGACCGATTTAGCGCGATGCCGGCGACTTTCGCGGCGCTGGTCCCTTCGGCGACGCAGCGGCCGCGTTCGTTTTGGCATCGGCGGGCGGCGGAACCGGCGGGCTTTCGCAATTCCCGACGGCGGCTTCCGCGAACGGCGCGCATGCGTCCTGCTCGCCGAGCGCAGCCTTGGCCAGCGCACGATCGCGCGGAGATCCCGATTGGGCGACCGACTTCAGTCCGTTCGCGAACGCGCGGCCCGCCGCGATCGCCTTCTTGCAGCCCTCGGGCTCCGGGGTCTTCGGGCAGAGCGACTCGTCGAGCGTGAGCTCGGCGCGGCACTCGGTTTCCCACTCGCCCATGCCGGTGCACTGGTTCGGATCACCCGTTCGCGCCGCGGCCCGCCACCGATCACAGATCGATGCGACCTTCGGCTCGGCGCGGCACGCCTGATACTTGTAGTCCGGGAACATGAACGCGCGGCCTTGCGGATTCGTGCGCAGCTCGTGGAAGACCGCCCGGGTCATCCGGCATTCCTGTGCGTGCTGCGGAGCGTCTTTCGGAGTCAGCGCGCACGGCTCGTCGGAATCTCTCGCGACCGCGAGACACATGACGAGGTCGACCGACTGCGCCGCGATCGCCCTCACGTTCGGATCGTTGAGCAGCGCATCATCCTTCTTCTTTCCGGAGAGGACGTCGACGTACTCCGCGCAACGCGAAGGCGTCGAAGTCGGTTCTGGTGCCGGCGATCCTTCAGACCCGGACCCTTCCGGCGCCGGCACCGCGGACGCCTTCGGCGTGGGATTTGCCGTCTGCGCGTGGACGGTCTCGACCGAAAACACGGCGCTGGTGACGAACACGGCGCCGACGACGACCCAGGTCGCGATGAACCGGCAGTCCACGGGTCCGACTCCATATGCAGGCGCTCGGAAGCCGTCAAGTAGGCATCGATGCTTCCACGCATGACGTAGACGATATGTTTGCTGGCGCAAATGCGAGCGTGGTAGCGTGCGTGGTGTACGTGAGGCTCCTGACCGGAGCGCTCCCGCTCTCGGGGGTTGGTGAGGCGAGGGCGTACGTAGACGCGCACCGCTACAGCAGTGGGCTCACCTACGCCCCAGACCCCCACTCACGATACGCCTCACTAGCGTGATAACGGCGCATCAGCCGAATGATACCGCCCCGGCGGGGACGTCGAGCGCACCGGCAGGTCTGTGGATCGAACGGCTGGTCCGCTGGACGCGTAGTTGGTCCTTCGTCGGTACGCTGGCAGTCGGCTACGTCGTCATCGGCCTGCGGTCGGTCGCGCAGGATCGCTATCTGGATGACGAGGGCATCCTCATGTACATCTACGCGGAGTTCGTCCGCCGCGATTTCCCGGCCGCTTTCTTCTGGATCAAGCTACATCCCGCTCTCGCGGTTCTGAACGTTCCCGCAGCGGCGCTCGGCTTGCACGCATTCCTCATTCTGCACGTGTTCGTCGGCGCCGCCGGAATTCTTCTCATCGCTATCGCGGCGCGGCGTGCCGGCATCCGGGAGGTGGGGATTGCGCCGCTCGTCATGGTGACCTCTCCGCTATACGTCACCGGCGGAGTCTCGGGCATCGGGAACGTCGATGGCGTGGCAATGGCTGCCGGCTCGCTCGCGTTGTGTCTGTCCGCATCGCCGGGATTGACCGCGGGGTTGGTGACTGCGGCACTGCCCTTCATTCGGTTCGAGCTCGGACTGCTCACCCTGGCGTTGGCGGCGGCTGTGACCGCACGCGGCCGTCCGGGGCGCTTCCTGGCCGGTCTTGCGGGTGTGCCGCTCGCATACCTCGGTGCCGGCGCGCTCTACCATGGCACTCCTTTTTGGTTCATTTCATTTCCGGCAGCGTGGGGATCTTGGGATCCGGCGACCTTCACGGTGATGGCGCAATATGTGAGCGAAATCACGCCGGGGAAACTCATCCGTTCCCTCGGACTTACCATTCCCGCTCTACCGCTGTTGCTCGTGCCGCGACCTTCGGGCGCCGAACGGCGGCTATTCGACACGGCGCTCGTTGCGTACGTCCCAACGTTCGTTGCGGCGATCACGCTGCTGCCGTTCGCGCACGTCGCGTTCGGCTTCTCCGATCGGTACTACCTCACCGCGCTGCCGGCCGTCGCGCTGCTTGCAGCGCGGGCGGTGGACGCGTTCGGAGAACCCACGCGCAGCGGAAGTCATCGCTCCGCAAGCGCGATGGTCGCGGCGATCTGCGCGGCCGCAGCGGCGGCGGCCCGTGCATGGGGGCTTGCGGCGATGTCGTCGGTCGCCGCCGTGGCGACGGCCGGCACGAGGATGGCCGCCGCGCCGAGGGTCGCCATGACCGCGGCGCTGATGCTGCTCACTCTCGGCCTGACCTTGCCGCCTGGGTACGAAGGCCACGGGCAGCTGCGAGCGATCACCGCGTGGCTGCGCGACCATCGTTCCGAGGTCGCCAACGTGACCGTCTACACGAATTTCAGGCTGCTCAGCACCTACGCCTCAGGGGCGGGAAATTCGCCCGGATTCGACATCGCCGGGCTCCTTCAACCGGATATCCTAAAGGAGCTACTCGAATCGACAAATCCTGGTAACGGTCAGCGTTATCGGATCTTGCGTTTGGTGCACGACGTCTTCTACGGACGCGGCGCAGACCCGGCTGACATCGTGGACGGGCGCGCACCAGCAGGATCACTGCTTGTGCTGGACACTGATGACATGCGGACCGACGAGATGTTTCCCTCCAGTTTCCTGCGCGCGCATACCCGAACGCTGTCGACTTCGCCCGGCGTGCTGATCGCGGAGCTGCTCCCACGAGCGACATCAGCCAGCGGCGAGGTCCGCGGCGGCCGTTGATGCGGCCCCCGGTCGTGCCCGGGAAGTAGGTCATCCAACGCCAGCCCGCGTGTGTGAGCGAACGAATGAAGAGCCTGCTGACTCTTTGGGTTGACGTAACATCTCTTCTCGGACATTCGGCCTTCGAGCCCCCTCCTCAGCCGCCGAAGTGAAGGGCGGCTGCGTCGACGGCGTCGTGAGCGACGACGTCGATCGTCTGCGCGGGACGGCGCATCCGATCTGCGGCGACGACGTGCGCGGCGGCACCGAGGAGTGACGACGGGACCGATGCGGCAGCCTGCAGTCTCGACTGCGGCGCCCGAGCGATCCGCTCGCCTGCCTGTGCTGCGCACCGGCGACCAGCGGCTGCGCGCCCGGATCGGACTGCTGCAGCGGGTCGTGCACCGCGGGGGGCTTGCGACTAGTCGCGATGCCTGCCCGAACCTCGCGCCTCACGCTGGCCGTCGCGGCGGTGGTGGTCGTCGTGTCGGCCGCGAGCCTCGCGCTGCGCTGGGCAGCGAGCGGGAATCGCCTCGGCCCCGGTCACCCGTCGCGGAGGCACCGGCCGCGGCGCGCGACGATCAGCCGGCGCCGGACGTCGCAACTGGCGGGCCACGAGCCGGAAGCCGCCGCGGCACCACCACTCGCCGACGCCGGCAAACCGAACGACGCACCGGGCGCTGACGATTCCGAAGGCGGGTTCGACGCCGCCGCGACCGCCTGGGCGTCGGTCGACTTCGACGCGATCCACGACGCGCTCCCCGACAACACCTACTGGCTGATGGCGGCGCCGACCAAAGATCCCGAGGTCGTGAAGTTCCGCGAGGAGGAGCGCGCGCGCTGGAACGTCGAGTACGGAAAGGTCCTCTCGAACAGCGCGACGGAAGAGGAGGTCGACGCCTACTACGCGCACCGCGAGAAACTGTCGCAGGATTACCTCGAGTTCATCGTCTATCTGTTGAGCAACTACGGCTACCAGATCCCGCCGCGCGACGTCGCGGATTGAAGCTCGCGGGCGAGATGCACAGCGCGCGGCTGGAGGAGATCCCCCGCCAGCTCGCCGAGGCGCACGAGCGCCGCAAAGCGAACGAGACCGCGCGCCGTGCCTGGCTCGAGCAACAGCAAGCGTTCAACGGCGACACGCCCGAGACACGCTGACCACCGCCGTCTCGAGATATCGGCAAGCATGTGGATCGGGACCGTGGCGCTGTCGCCATAGCCGGCGCCGATCGGCGGTCTCAGGTGTGGAGATCGCGCAGGCGTTGATACAGCTGGATGGCGCGCGGGAACAGCCCCCAGACGCCCTCTGCCCACCATGTCCCGAGCCCCACCGCCGGCGCGTGAGTGTAGGTGGCATGCCACCACAGGCGCGGGATGAACAACACGTCGCCACCGCGCAGCCGGCAGCGCCACGGCCGCGCTTGCGCCAGGCGCGGGAAGCGTGTCGCGTCGGGTGCACCCATGTCCAGCCGGCTCATGTGCGCCTGGCCGGAGAACGGGCTGCGACCGTAGACGTTCCGCCAGTCAGTTGGCGGAAACAAAAGGAATTCCTTCTCTCCCGAGCACAGGCAGAACAAGCTGCTGCTCGTCTCGAAATGCAGCGGTGTGATGCAGCCGGTGCCGACCACGGTCATCCGCCGGAAGATCCACGTCGCACGCCGGCAGTATTCCGGTGTCTCCACGTCGCCGGCGACCTCGGCAACCTCATGCAGGTGTAGCATGAGGTACCACTCGGGGACCGCCGCGTGCTGCAGCGAGTCGGCTAACTCGTCGAAGCGACGCATCACCCATTTGGCGCCGTGATTCTCGTCGTAGGACATCACGCGATCGACGACCTCGACGGCCGGGACAACGCGCTGGCCAAGCCGTTGCCGCAACCTCGGCAGCGTCCATTCGCGCCCATGCCTCCAAGAGGCCCCCAATCCGCGTAGTACGACGGGACGATGCACGCGGCGGTAGAGCGAACGGAACGTTTCGTCAGCGAGCGGTGGGCTCTCCGCAACTTGGGGCGCGTCGGCGAGCAGCGGCGCAAGCTGCCACTCCTGCTGGAGGTGCTGCGGCGAATGAACCTCACTGTTCATCGCGAACTCCCCCGCAGTTCAGCGATATTGTCGGGAGTCGGGCGGACGAAGACTCCATGATCGCTCGAACAGTAACCTCCGACGGCGGCAACTTCCACCCGTCGAGGTCGCATAGGCAGTCTCCCGAGTTCCCCCGAGTATCCTCACACGGCAGCACGCACTGACGATTTTCGATCGTAGGAACTCCGAACGGCCTCTTTGGGTTGGCGTAACATCTCTTCTCGGACATTCGGCCTTCGAGCCCCCTCCTCAACGCGGATGAAGGGGTGCTCGGGGGCTCGAGATCCTCGCCGCGCGCCGAAGGGCGGACTGCTACCGGGAGCCTGGAGGCGGGGTCAAGGCACACTGCAACATCGAGCGCGTGCGTGCCGCCCGTCATCGGGGCTGCGCGGGGGCGGCGAACAGTCGATAAGGGCGTGCAAGACCCTAGTCGACTCGTGATGCGTCGAGAGGCGGTCGACGCGAACACGGCGCTGCGGAGGGTGGGCTGGTGTAATTTCCGCGTGCGTCCCCCACGGTCAGTGGCGGTCGCTGTCCTCCCCGCGGGTCGTGGAATGCGCCGTTGATCACTGCGCGAAGGCGGTGGTACCGTCGCGGCCGCTGTGTTCGCGTCACCCGTCACTCCGCTTGCGGCGAATGCGACACGTCGTGCCGACCAGCAGGACGTGCCATTGGGCGCGTCGTTTCCTCCGGAGGTGCGTGCGGGAGATACGGGCTTCGTGAGATCGCGCGCACTTCCCTGCGAGGCACAGTGGTCGGCGGCGCTGGATCGAATTCATGCTGGAAGACAGGAGGGGCCTGTCGTGCTGCGCGGCCTCGCCGCCGAGTGGCCGGCAGTGACCAGATGGGATCGTGAATACTTTCTGTCGCGCTGGGGCGACGTGCGCGTCAGCACGGCGCTCGGGCTGCCCTCTCACGGCGTCCCGTTTCTCGCCCCCGCAAGCACATTCCGGCGCGAACGGACGGTCCGGACATTCTGGAACGATTTGGAAGGCGCCCGGTGCTGGCTCGACGAACAGCCATTCTCGTTGTTCGCTGGCCTCGAGGACGACGTGCGGATGCAGGAGCTGATGTCTGCACGGCCACGGCTGGGATTGAACCTGTGGATCGGGCGCGGCACCAAGTCCGGACTGCACTTCGATCCGACGGATAATCTTCTGGTGATGATCCGCGGAGACAAGTTCGCGGCGCTGGCAGCGCCAGGGGAGTCGCGTCGGCTGTATCCATTCTACGGCTCGATCATGAAGAGCCGCGTGGATGTCGAGCACCCCGATTTTGTCCGCTTTCCACGTGCCGCCAGTGCGGAGCTGCAGGTCGCCTGGCTGACGGCCGGTGATGTTCTGTACATACCAGGCGGCTGGTGGCACTATTTGGCATCCCCGAGTGAGAGCCATCACATCTCCGTGACCTGTTCGTTCGGCCGGCAGCTGTCTTTGTCGTTCCTTGCCTCGTACCTTTTGCGGTTGGGACCCGCCCACGTCGCTCGCGTGCTCAGGGATTTCATCGTCTACGGTGCTTTCGGACGGCCGTGTATTGCGCGCTTCCACGACGTACCGAACGGGTTGCAGCTGTACCGAAGACTCCGCACGCTGTCGAAACCTGGTGGGCGCGCAGACGATGGCGGGGTCCAGGAAGTCGGGTGTACCAGCCCTGACCTCCCCGTGCTCGCGGCGCCGCGCCGCGGTTCGGATCCGGCCTCCGTCCATGACGCCTCTGTCGCGCAGTCAGAAGCGGCTCGGGCGCGCGGGTGCTGAGGCCGCGAGTCCGCTGTCGCGGCGCCGCGTTTCTGCGCCGATAGGTACACCGTGGATCTTGTAATTCGACGTCAGTATCTCCGTATCGCAAGCCGCGCCTTTCGGGAGGGCAAACTCCTGTGGCTCGCAAAGCAAGGGATTCGGGTGGCCTCCGTTCCGGTAGCAGACCGAATCGGACGGCCACTCGCTGGGCCGATCCTCGGCAATCTCATGTTGACGTATCGCTGCAACAACGCCTGCTTCATGTGTGACCTGCCGAAGCCCTGGTTCTACAAGCCGCGCGGCCAGCAGGAGCTCGACACGGTAGGCATGAAGGCACTGATCGAAGACTTTGCCCGCCTCGGCACCCTCGGCTTGAGCTTCACCGGCGGCGAGCCGACGTTACGGGCCGACTGCTTTGCGCTGCTCGAGCACGCGGCGGCTCGTGGCATGCTGGTCCACTTGAACACCAACGCGTACACTCTGCAGAGCGCCGATCAGGTCCGCACGCTGCTCGACACCGGCATCGAATCGATGAACATCTCGCTCGACGGAGCGGTGGCCGAGACGCACGACCGTTTGCGTCATGCAAAGCACGGCTTCGAACGTGTCGCCCGCGCCACCGAGCTGGTCATGACCCATCGGCGTGGCGCGCGGCCGTCGCTGACCTACACCTTCGTGATCGGGCCGGAGAACCACCGCGAGGTGTTCGCCTTCATCGACCTGGCGCGCGCGCGCGGCATCGATACGGTGAGCTTTATACCGCTGCATGGCTGTTACCGCGGCGCGCAGCCGCTCGCGAGCGACCGCATCGTTGAAATGGAAGAGACCATTCACCGGTTGGTCGATATGCGCCGCACCGGAGACGACTTCATCGATAATTCGGAAGCCTACTTATCGTTGTTTCCGCGCGCTTTTCGGGGCGAGCCGTCGCCGTTGCGGTGTTTCGTCGGCTACAACCACATCCTGGTCGACTGCTTCGGCAACGTTTACCCATGCGCGTTCTTCTGTGAAACCGGCAGACCGGTCGGCAACGTGCGCGACATGCCGCTTCGCGAGATGTGGCGTGGAGACGCCTACCGTGCGATGCGCCAGACGCTGTCGCACTGCCGCGAGTGCTACTGGAATTGTCACACGGAGATGAACCTTCTCTATCAACGCGCACCGTCGGAGGTGCCATGAAGCGGATGCGGTGCTGTCTTGCGCAGTTGAAAAAGGGGGAGTGAGGGGATTTGTTCGAATGCTGTCAAACCAAATGCCCTCTTGCTCGAGTGCGGAGAACTCGCGCCTCCCAGAAAATCAGACTCGTGGGGGGGGTGCTGCGGATTCCCCACTCAAGCCATTTGATGCAGTCCCGCGGATCCATGTGCCGTCGCCAGCGGTCTTCGCCGACTACGTGAGGCGGGGGCGTCCGGTCGTCATTACCGGCGCGATGGACGATTGGCCGGCTCGCTATTGGTCGCCCCAATACTTCAAGTCGGCATATGGCGATCGGCTGATACCCGTCGCGCCCATCCGCGACAGGATGGTCGTATACGGCGCCGAATTCGGTGTGGGCTTCGAGCAGATACGTTTCGGGGAGTGGCTAGACGGATTACTTGCAGGCGCACCGCCGTCATCGTACGCGATGCTGCACGTCGCCGAGGTGCTGCCGGAATTGGAGGCCGACCTCCGCCGCCCGGCGTTTTGCCCGCGTGCGCCCTGGTGGCAGACACGATTCTGGATGAGCCCCGCAGATACCGGCTCGCCCATGCATCAAGACCTTCCCGACAACTTGCTGGCGCAGATCGTCGGTCGGAAACGGATTATTCTGATTCCCGCCCGCGATTCGTGGCGCATGTATCGGTATTCGATGACCTCGCACCTTCCGCAGTACAGCCGGGTGGACGCCGAGCGCCCGGATCTCGCACGTTTCCCGCGGTTCGCGCGGGCACGACAGATGGTGGTCGAAATCGGCCCGGGCGACCTGCTCTACCTGCCGCGGTTGTGGTGGCACCAGGTTCGGTCGCTGGATTTCAGCGTCTCGGTGAATCAGTGGTGGGCAACCGGCTGGCGCTACGCGCTGGTGCGACTGGCCGTCGCCTATCAGCGCGCCCGACGAATACGCTGGTAGGGCCGCTGGTCAATTCGCTCCGAGGGACAGCGGGTTCGTCTGTCGGCCGCGGTGGTCCATCCGTCGCACAGGTTCTACCGTATCCCAGGCAGTAGCCAGGTGCAGGCGCGCCGATTCCTGTTCCCCGGGTGCGACCGGACCGATGGTCGTCCCGCCAGCTACCTTCGAACGCACGGCGGTGGGGTGCGGAAGCATCTTCAGCAAGGTCAGAAATCCGTACCGCAGCAGCTCGAGCTTCGCCGGATGCCTGGCGGCGATGCGCAGCACACGCCGCGGGTTGACGAAGAATCGGCGGAAGGCGCTGCGCTGCAGCCCGAACAACGCGGTGTCGCTCATCGCACTGAGATTGTAGTTGGCGTGATGGTACCCAAGGTCCTCCGGTTCGTGGAGCAGCCCGCGCTCGCTCAGCGTGTCTTGGTAGAGCTCGTAGAGGGCTGTTCCCGCGAACGGTGTCACAAGGAAGAACAGGGCTTCGTGCAGGGGACTGCGCAGCGCAAGCTCGACGGTGCTGCGCGCCTCCTCTAGCGTCTCCGTCGGAAAACCGAGCATGAAGAAGCCCCGTACGTACATCCCTTCCCGGACCGCAATCTTGATGTTCTCTTCGACCTTTTCGACCTTGAGATGCTTCTTGATGAGTTTCTGGAGCCGTGGGCTCGCCGTTTCCACGGCGGCACAGAGAAAGAACGTGCCGGCGCGGCGCAGCGCTTTGATCTGTCCCTCGTCGAGCATGTCGGTGCGCAGCGCGTTCGGGAAATGTAGCGCCGGCTCGAGCTTGGAGGTGACCACACGGTCGAGAATGTCCATCATGCGTGCGCGATCAAAATTGAAAATGTCGTCGACGATTTCGAAGTCGTTGATCCCCCATCGCGTCTTCAATTCCCACATTTCCTTGAGGACGTTCTCCGGAGAGCGCGCCCGGAATTTCTTGCCCTGTACCTCATGGCAGTAGATGCATTTGAAGGGGCAGCCGCGCGAGGTGAAGAGCAGCATATGCGGCCGCGCCCCCACCGACGACATCGCCCGCGTGCGTGCCTGAAGCTCGAAATCCATCAGGTCCCACGCCGGAAACGGGATGGAGTCGACATCCAGGATGGGTTCGCGTGCCACCGTGAACACGACCTGGCCGTCATGTCCCTCGTAGGCGATTCCTGGAACCGACTTGGGATCGAGACCACCCTGGGTCAGGGCCCGGACCAGTTCGAGCGCGGTGAGCTCACCTTCGCCGAGGGCCACGTAGTCGATATTGGGGTTGCGGGCGCAGCGCTGCGGATAGGCTGTCGCATGCGGGCCGCCGAGGATGATGGGGACCTCGGGCAGCTCCTCGCGGCACACCTGCGCCATCTGCTCCATGACACGGGCCTCGATGGTGATGGCGCTGAGACCGACCACGTCTGGCCGAAACCCTTGCAGCGTTTCCCGAAACGGTTGCGGGTTCCACAGCTCTCCAGCGTCGAACAGGCGAACTTTGTGGCCGGCTTCCCGCAGGACGGAGGCAATGTACAGGATCCCGAGCGGCGCCACGGCTCCCATTCCGCCTTCGTTCAGAAATCGCGCCTTGGCGAGCAACACGCGGGCCATCACACACTCCTACCGTCGTCGCGGTGCAACCCTAACCGCCTTCTCGATCGCAAGATCAGAGAGTTCACTACCGCTGGATCGCTTCCGCCCGACACGAAGGACCGAGCTAACACCGGAGCAGCTGGCGGACAAGACAGCGGCGCCGCGCCGGTCGATCCCACGCCATCGCGCGACGCCGTCGGTCTCCGGCGTCCGCGAATCGCCTGCACAGCCCCGGCCACCGCCGCACCGAGAATCGTGAGAATACGCTCCCGCGTCGCCGAATCGCCGAACAGCGCGAGCGCCAGCGCGAGCAACTGCCGCACCACGGTGCCGCGCGGCAGGATACGGTAGAAGCGCGTCGTCAGCAGCCATTCGATGCTGCGACGGGGTAGTAGCGGTAGCAGGTCGAATAGCACTTCCAGACGGCGGATCTCGTCGAGCGCTTCCTTGTGCGCCCCCGGTCCGACCAGGCGCGGCGCCTCGAATCCTTCCGTCTGCTCGCCGCGCAGAATCCTGTCCACTTGCTCGGCGGTTAGGAACCCTTCGTCGCGCGCGCGGTCGAGCGCGGTGGTACCCGGGAGGTACGTCATCCAATGGACGATGATCCGTGCCGGCCGCACGTCATCATAAAAGCGGAGCGCCTCGCGCTGGTCCTCGGGCCCTTCGCCGGGCAGGCCGAGGATGTGATCGAGGGAATAGTTGATACCGAACTCATGCAAATGATCGACCGTGGCGCGCACGCGATCGCGGTTGCCCTTGCGGTCCATCTCGGCCAACGTATCCGAGTTGACCGTCTGCACGCCGACCCGCACCATGCTGCACCCGGCGTCGGCAAGCGCGCGCGCCATGTCGCGAGACATCGCGTGCGGATGGGTGTAGCACTCGAACGGCAGCCCGATCTCGCGACGGTACGCCGCGGCAAACTCCTGCATCCAGGCGATCTCGAGCGTGAAGATCGCGTCCCAGAAGAACACCTTGTGGATGCGGCCGCGCGCCTTCCAGTGGCGGAGCTCGGCGATCACGTGGTCGACCGAACGGCGGCGCACCGCCTTCTCGCCCGGATACTGCTTCGGAAAGATGGAGTACTCACAGAAGCTGCAGCGGAACGGGCAGCCGCGTCGCGAGATGATGTAAAACTCGCGCTCGAAGGCGGGCATCGCATCGTAGAAGATCGCCTTGTCGGCCCACGGCAGCGTGTCCAGGTCGTGGATCAGCGGCCGCACCGGATTCGCAACCGCGCCCGCCTCGCCTTTGAACCACGTGTTCGGCACGTCGCGCCGGCCAAAACGGTCCTTTTCGGCGCAGGCGAGCAGATCGAGCAGCGCGCCCTCGCCCTCGCCCTCGACGACGGCATCGATCGCCCGCTCGGCGATGCTGTGGGCCGGCGCGCCGGTCACGTGCGGGCCGCCGAAGACGATCGGCGTCGGGACGATGCGTTTGAGCGCGCGGGCGACTTCGACCGACCAGCGGTGGGTGATCGTGTACGAGCTGAAGGCGATGACGTCGGCCCGAGCCGCGGCGATGCGCTCGGCGGTCTCCTCGACGGTGGGCTCGAAGAGACGCGCGAAGAGAGCGCTGTCCGGCCCGCTGTTCGAGGAGAAGGGCTTCGGCTCGTAGATCAGCTCACTCTCGTAACCGTGTGACTTCACGTAAGCCGAGAGGGCCGCAATCCCGAGGTGCTCCAGGCCGCTAGTCACGAAGGCGCATTTCACCACGATGGGGGTTGCTACCACGGCAGCGTCATTCCCAGCAATGTGAAAGGTCCTACGGCGAGTCGCTCGGACCTTTCGTCGATGAGCGGGTGCGTCAACCCGCGCTGGCGACGCTGTCGGAATGCGGATCTCAGCGCTGACCGTGGTTGAGCCGGATGAGCTGCGGAGTTCAGCCAGATCCCGATGGCCCGAGTCGTGACCTCGCGGGTCCGCCTCGAGCACGAGCTCGGCCGTATCGCCGAAGCACACCTCGCCGACCCGATAGCCGAATCGCGACAGCAAGAGGAGTCACTTCCTCGAAGAGGAACGTCTACGCATGACGCATCGATGCTTCACCTTGACGGGCGCTCCGCGATGCGAGTATTCCAGCGGCTCGCGTGACATCGTCTCTGCGGACGCTCGCCTCTGTGCTCGCAGAGTATGCGGGATTCGCCGCTCTGCTGTTCGTCGTTCGTTTCCTCCTGCGTGGACACCTCGTCCCGGAGATCGATGAGGAATGCGCGCTCGGCGGGGTCGCCGTCGACCTGCTCGCGTACGGGGTTCGCTTCCCGCTGGCCGTGTACGCGCCGAACAACTACGAGAACGGCTTCTTCTACAGCGGACTCGTCACCGCCGCGTCGTTCTCGGTGCTGGGCCGCAACGTACTGGCCCTCAAGCTGCCGACCCATCTGATCGTGAGCATGGGTGCCGTCGCGACGCTGTGGCTGCTTCGCAGCTGTCTCGACGAGCTCCGAGTGTCGGCTCGCCAGGCACGTGTGACCGCGATCGCCGTGTTGATCATCGCAACCGCGTTCTCGCCGCGAGCGATCGCCTTCTACTCGACCGCGGCAGCCGGCATCGGAAGCCACCCGGAGGGTTCGGCGATCGACATGGTTCTCCTCGCGGTCTTCGCTCGGCGCCGTGCCGGTTGGTCGACGAAGAGCACCGTAGGTTTTTGGACGGCCGTCGGGTTCGCGCTGCACGTCAACAAAGCGACGCTGATACTGGTTCTGGTGCTCGCGATATCCGAGCTGAATCGGGCCCGATCGTCACCGCGGCTCCTCGTTGCGGCATGCTTTGGATTTCTCCTCGGTAGCGCTCCCGCGTTGATGACGAGAAGCGGTACTGCCGCGGCTCTGGGATGGGAAAACGTCGCGTCCAAGGTGATGGAACATGCCCGCAATTTCCCCTCGGCATTCATCTCGACTGCGCTGACTCTCGGTGAGTATCGACCCGAGCTTCTCACGACGTGGGCGCTCGCGATCACGCTCGCCGTCGCGCTCCTGTACCTGATCCGACGTCAGAGTTCGGTCCAAGACGGCGGGAGCCATCCGAGCGCACTCCGTTTGACGGTCGGTTTCCTGTCGCTCCACCTGGCAGCGCTGACCGTGATGGCCCAGGGCGGAGTCGACTACTACGCGATGCATGCGTACCCGCCACTCGTCGTCGCGACCGCGCTCCTCGCCGGTTGGGCTTGCTCTGCGGCGTCGAAGATGACGGGCGTGCGCCGCGGGCGCTGGGTTGGCGCGATGCTCGTGGCTTGGATGATGCTGGCGCATCGCGCCGAAACGCTCCGTCCCGGTTTCACACGGTCGTCCGAGTTATGGCGCAATCGTGGAGGCGCCGCGTGCTCGTGGCGGTTCGCGGAGGCGTTCCTACGGCTGCCCGGAGGTGGCGTGGACAAGAGCGCGGTGGCACCCGCGATCTCCGAGGAGTCTCTGCCTGCACGAGAGCGACGTGCGATCGTGCTTTGTCGATCGCTCTCCGAGCAACCGCAAATTTTGGATTGCATCGGTGGCATAGCACGCGACTTCCAATACGGCGGTGGAAGAATACATGGCGAACCACCGGCGTCGTTGAGCGACGTCGAGCGTCGCGCTTTCGCCTTCTATTACGGCGTCCGCAGATTCGGACGAATGGGTCAGTGTGACGATTTTCTCGATTCGGCATTGAGGAAGGACTGCAGGACGGCGGTGCAGCTGGACTGCTTCAACCTCGCCGATGCCGCCACTCGGTACGTGTCGGGCGATGCGCTGGGACGGCCGCACTGCGAGATTTCGCGACCACCGATGGACGGGTACTACGCGGAAATGCGATTGGACCTGCTCGCACGGCCGACCGGTAGTTCTCCCAGATACGGTCGGGAATTCACGGAACAGTCGTCGATGGGAGCGTGCATGACCCTCGTCGACGCGTGCTACTGACGCACGCGGCAACGGCGCACGCTCAGAGCGTCTTCAGGAAGCGCAGGAGCGCGGCACGCTCCTCTTCGGTCGCGTTCCGGTACGCGACGGCCGCATTCGTCGCGTCGCCGCCGTGCGCGTTGATCGCGTCGTGCAGCGTCGTCGCGCGACCGTCGTGGAGATAGAGCGAGCGGAACCGCAGGCCCCAGAGCGGCGTCGAGCGGAACTCGTCGCCTTTCGCCTCGTGATCGAAGATGCCGTCCGCGAGCGCATCGCCCATGCGATGCAGGCAGAAGTCGCTGTAGACGCCCATTGCCGGCGCCATGTCGGGCACGTGGCAGCCGGCGCATCCGAGCGATCGGAAGGCCGCGTCGCCCGCGACGTCGGTTCCGTTCCGCGCCGGCGCTTGGAGCCCGAGAATGTACGCGGTCACGCTGTCGACGAACGCTTCGTCGACCTCCGGATCGGGGAAGGCGTCGTCGTCCGTCGTCCCCTCGAGCGTGGTCGTCACGCCTGACTCGGCGGACAGCGCACCGGCGACGAAGTCGCGCACGGTGCCGACGAACGGCTTCATGCCGAACCGCGCTACCTCGTTTCGTGGTACCGAGCCCTGCAGCTTCGCGGAGTCGACGTGACCACCGCTCGCCGCACAAGCGGCGCGAATCGTGTCGTCGGGTATCCGCTCGATCAAGTCGAGCCCGTATAGCGGCGGCGCGACACGGCGGGTCGCATTCGGGGGCGGCACGGGGACGGTCCGGCCGGGGACGGCGTGCCTATGGTACGCCTCGAACTCGTCCGCCGAGGGAGCGACGACCGCCACGTGCTCGAGATTCCCGCCGCCACCCAAGCTCGGGTTGAAGTGACAGGCGGCGCACGACTCGTCGTTGAAGAGCGGACCCAGTCCCGGCAGCCTCTCCATGAATCGGCGTTTCCCCTCGTTGAAGGCGGCAAGCTCGGCTGGCCTCATATCGGCACGCGGTTGCCCCAACGCGAGCACACCCGGCTCGCCCGGAGTGGCGTACGATCCACCGCAGAGAGCGATCGCGACGAGCAGGGCGAACAGCAACGTGCGTCGGCGGTCACGCATGCGACGGGGAGACGCGCCAACTTCGGCGCAGCTTGCGGCGCAGGGCGCCGCGCGTCGCGGCGACGGTCGTCGCGAGAATGTGCCGCACGTGCTCGCGCGTCGCCGGCTCGCCGCGAACCGCGAGCGCCAGCGTCCCGAGCTGCCGCATGAGGCCGGCTCCGCGCAGGTGGCGGTACCGTCGACCGTCGAGCAGCCACTCGATCGTCCGGCGCGGCAGAAGCGGCAGGAGGTCGAACACGCCGGAGAGACGCCGCAGCTCCTCGTGGTCCCGGTAGTCGTGGTTGCCGTCGAACATGTAGCCGGGTCCGACGTCGCCATCGAGGATCCGGTCGATCGCCGCGTCGTCGAGGATGCCTTGCTCGCGCGCGTGCTCGAGCGCCGTCGTCCCCGGAAAGTACGTCATCCAATGGGTGACGATGCGCTTCGGCTGCATCGCGGTGTAGAAGCGCAGCGCGTCGAGCTGATCGGCGGCGCCCTCCCCCGGCAAGCCGATGATGTGGTCGACCGAGTACGGAACGCCGAACTCGGCGAGGAATTCGAGCGTCTGCGTCACCTTCTGCCGGTCGCCCTTGCGATCGACGGCGGCGAGCGTGTCGGAGTTCACGCTCTGGACGCCGACGCGCACCATGATGCAGCCGGCTTCCGCGAGCCAACGCGCCATGTCGCGCGTCATCGTCTGCGGATGCGTGTAGCACTCGAACGGGATCCCGATCTCGCGCGCATACCTGGCCGCGAACGCCGCCATCCACTTCGGATCGAGCGTGAAGATCGCGTCCCAGAAGAAGACCTTGCGAATGCGGCCGCGCGCCTTCCAATGCGCCAGCTCGCCGATCAGGTGCTCGATCGAGCGACGCCGGACCGGCTTCTCGCCCGGGTACTGCTTCGGAAACGTGCTGTACTCGCAGAAGCTGCAGCGGAACGGACAGCCGCGCCGCGAGACGACGTAGAACTCGTGCTCGAACGGGGGGACCGCGTCGTAGAAGCCCTGCTTGTCGGCCCACGGCAATGCGTCGAGGTCGGCGAGCAGCGGCCGCACCGGATTGCGGATCGGCCCGCCGTCACCCTTGAACGTGCAGTTCGCGACGTCGGTGCGGCCGAAGCGCCGGACTTCGGCGCACTCGATCAGATCGAGGAGCGCACCCTCGCCCTCTCCTTCGACGACGGCGTCGATCGACCACTCGCGAATCGATCGCTCGGGCGACGCCGACACGTGCGGTCCGCCGAAGACGATCGGCGCGGAGCACGCGCGCTTCACCGCCCGCGCGACGTCGATCGACCAGCGATGCGTGACGCTGTACGAGGTGAAGGCGACGACGTCGGGCCGCGTCGCGACGATGCGCTCCGCCGTCTCCTCGGGGCGCGGGTCGAGGAGGCGCGCGAGGAGGGCGGAGTCCGTTCCGGTCCCCGACGAGAACGGCCGGGCCTCGTACACCAGCGCCGGCTCGTGCCCGGCCTGCCGCACCCACGCGGACAACGCCTCGATACCGAGATGCTCGAGACCGGAGGTGACGAACGTGACCCGCACTACGCCGACTCCGCCTGCGCACGCGCCAGTGACAGCCGGCGCAAGAGGTTCCCGAAGGACATCTCCATTCGCGACTCGTACCGGCGCGTCAGCACGTTGTAGAGCGACCGCACCGGACGGAGCGGGTGCGTGAGGTAGCTGGCGCCGTAGAACAGCAGCAGCCCGGCGACGCGATAGCGCTGCAGCTGCGCCGAGTCGAGCGCGTCGGCGTACGACACCGCCGCCGAGACGTCGGAGTACGACAGCAGCGAGGCGTAGTAGTCGTCGTCGAGTCGACCGAGACGTCCCGCCGCCCGCAGCCGCTCGAACAGCTCCGAGCCCGGGTACGGCGAGAACGTCCACACCGACGCGTCGTGCACGCCGATGCGCGCCATGCGCAGAATGAAGCGCAGCGTCTGGCGGAGGTCCGTCTTCAGCTCGTCCGGAAAGCCGAGAAGGATGTTCGCCTTCACGTTCAGCCCCACCCGCACGGCCGTCGCCATCGACTGCTCGAGGCGCTTCAGCTTCACCTTCTTCTGGATCAGGTCGAGCGTGCGCTCCGACCCGCTCTCGGGCGCATAGCTCACGTTCCGGCACCCCGAGCGGTACATGGCGCGCAGCACGGGCTCGTCGAGCGCCTCGGATCGCGTGCCGCTCGGCAGCTGCCAGGTGATCGACAGACCGCGCGCTCCGAGGATCTCGCAGAACTCGAGAATCCACTCGCGCTTCACGATCGCGGTGAGGTCGTAGAAGTCGAAGTTGACCGCGCCGTAGCGGCGAACGTAGTCCTCGACCTCGTCGACGACCCGTGCGGCCGCGCGCGTCGTGTAGCGCGTCGTCCACATCCGTGGGCTCGAGCAGAACGTGCAGCGATACGGACAGCCGCGCGTCGCGAGCAGCGGCATGGTGCGGCCGCGGTCGACGCCGAAGCTGAAGCCGCCGTCGAGATAGCGCTCGATCGGGGTGAGATCCCAACGCGGCGGTGGAATGTCGTCGACGTCGGCGATCCGCGCGCGCGGCGCCGTGCGGCACGGGCCGTCTTCCGTCCGATAGACGATGCCCGCCACGTCGCGCAGCGACCGACGTCGCGACAAGGCGTCGAGCAGCTCCACCGCCGTCTCCTCGCCCTCGCCGATCGCACACGCGAGCAGCGCAGGAGCCTCCGCCAGGCACAGCTCGGGGACGGCTGTGGCGTGCTCGCCGCCGAGCACGATCGGCACCGTGGGACGGCGAGCCGCGATGGCCGCGATCAGCTGTCGGACGACCGGCCATTCGTGAGAGAACAGGCACGAGATGCCCACGAAGTCGGTATCCGGCCGAATGCGATCGACGATCTCCGGAACCGAGAGTCCGTTGATCAGGATGTCGGGGCGGTAGCCAGGATGCATCGCCTCGATCGCCTCGCCGACGCCGTCGATCACCTGCACCTCGTGCCCGGCCGCCGTCAGACTGCCGGCGAGATAAGCGACCGAGAGCGGCGGTGTCTTGTTGAGCGTCAGCGCGAAGCGGCCGACGACGCTCGGGGTTCTGATCAGCGTGGCGATGGCCATGGGCGGGGCGGATGCGGTATACCGCGCGGCGGCTATAACATGGCCTTTCCTTTGAAGTCACGGGATTTCAGAGAGCTCCCATGCGGGTGATCGTCACCGGGGGCGCGGGTTTCATCGGATCGAACCTCGTGCGTGCGCTGGTGCAACGGGGCGCCCACGTGACCGTCGTCGACAACCTGGCGACGACCTGGTCGCTGCGGCTGATCGAGGACGTCCTCGAGCGGGTCGAGTTCGTCCACGCCGACATTCGGCTCGCAGAGGACCTCGAGCGGGTCGGGCGCGATCCGGTGGACCGCGTGTACCACCTGGCAGCGTCCTTCGCGAACGAGCTGTCGATGGATCATCCCGCGATCGACATGCGTGCCAACATCGAGGGTACCGTCAACGTGCTCGCGATGGCGCGCCGGTTGCGCTGCGGCCTCTTCGTTTATACGGGATCGTCGTCGTCGTACGGCAACGTCGAGCCACCCTTCGACGAGGACGGCCCCACCCGCCCCTACACGCCCTACGCGATCAGCAAGCAGGTCGGCGAGACGTACGTGAGCTCCTCGGGACTGTCACACGCGGTCTTCCGACTGTTCAACGTCTACGGGCCGGGCGATCCGCCCGGCGTCTATCGGAACGCGGTGCCCAACATGATAAGGGCGGTGGAAGCCCCCGACGGCCGGATCAGGATCTTCGGCGGCAGCGCCACCCGCGACTTCACGTACGTCGACGACGTCGTGCGGGTGCTGCTCGACGCCGGCCGCGCGACCGGCCAGGTGGTGAACGTCGGAACCGGCGTGGAAACGCCGGTCGTCGAGCTCGCGCGGCACATCCTGCGCTTGCTCGACCTTCCGGAGAGCCGCCTCAGCTTCGAGGAGCCGCGCGCGTGGGACCGCGTCGTACGGCGCTGCGCGTCGGTCGAGCGCCTCCGGACGCTCTTCGATTTCGTACCGTCGACGCCGCTCCGCGACGGACTGCGACAGACCGCATGCTGGCTGCACGCGGCCGGATACCTCCGACGGGCGCCGGCGTGAAGCTGCCGGACCGCATCCTGTTCGTCGGCGCACATTGCGACGACATCGAGCTGTGCGCCGGCGGGCTGCTCGCCCGGGCGTGCTTCGCCGGATCGCAGGTCGGCGTGCTCGTGTTCAGCGACCACCGCGGCGTCCTCGACGACGCCATCGCCGAACAGGCGCGCCGCGAGTTCACCGACAACATCGCCTGGCTGCGCAGCGAGTCCGGCAACGACGTCCGCGATCATTCGGGCGAGATGCTGCCGGCATGCCGTGGCGCGTTCGAAGCGGAGCGCGGCCGGCTCTATGCCGCACTCGAGACGCTGCGCGACGCGTACGATCTCGTCGTCACCCACGCCGCGACCGACACGAATCAGGATCACCGGCAGGTCGCGACGGAAGCGATACGCGTGTTAAAGGCGCACGCGACGCTGCTCGCGGGCGAGTTCCCGAACAACGACATCGGCGGGTTCACGCCGCAGGTGTACGTCGCGCTCTCCGAGCGGGACGTCGCGGCGAAAGCGCGGATGATCGAGAGCTACCGGTCGCAGAACTTCGGCGGCCGGCCGTACGTCGACGCGGATCTGGTACGAGCGCTCGCGCGGGTGCGCGGCTCGCAGATCCGCGAAGCGGCGGCCGAGGCGTTCGCCGTCACGGCACGCGCCGTCGTCCGCGGGCCGCGATGACCGACGTCCGGGCGCGGACCGCCGCCGACCGGCCGAACGTCACGGTGCTCGTGGCGGCATACAACGAGGCGCCGGTGATCGGCGACGTCGTGCGAAAGGCGCGCGCGGCCGTCCCTTCGGGTGAGGTCCTCGTCGTCGACGACGGCTCGACGGACGGAACGGACCGGACGGCGAGCGAAGCCGGTGCGCGGGTCGTGCGCATGCCGGTGAACGAGGGCAAGGGATGCGCAGTGCGGCGCGGCCTGCCCGAGGCGCAGGGCGACGTGATCGTGCTGATCGACGGCGATGGCCAAGACGACCCCGCGGAGATTCCGCTGCTGCTCGCGGCGCTCCGGCCAGACGTCGATCTGGTCGTCGGCTCGCGGTTCCTCGGCCGCTTCGCGCCCGGCGCGATCACGCCGGTGAACCAGTGGGGCAATCAGTTCCTCACGTCGGCGATCAACGTGCTGTTCTCGACGCGGCTCACCGACACGCAGGCGGGCTTCAAGGCCGTCCGGGCCGAGGTGCTCGAGCGGGTACGCCTCAGCGCGCGCCGCTTCGACATCGAGGTCGACCTGCTGCTCGGGGTGCTGCGGGTGGGCGGGCGCGTGGTCGAGGTGCCGGTCGGACGTGCCGCGCGCCCGCACGGGAAGAGTCATTTGAACAGCATTCGCGACGGCGCGCGGATCTTTCGTCGCATCATCGCGCGCCGCTTCGGCTGACGCGTGGCGCGCGCGAGCTCGGTTCCCCCGATGAGGGCGACGCATGCGCCGCACGTCGACGGCGTCCACTGGATGCGGACGTGGCGGTTCGTCGGCCTGCTCGTGGCCGGTTACGTCGTGATCGGGATGCGAGCAGTCGCGGACGACCGCTACCTCGATGACGAAGGGATCCTGACGTACCTCTACTCCGAGTGCGTCCGCCGCGAGTTCGTCGCAGCCTTCTTCTGGCTGAGATCACACCCTGCTCTCACGCTCTTGAACCTTCCCGTCGGCGCCGCGGGGATCGTGCTGATCGCGATCGCGGCACGGCGCGCCGGCATACGGGAGGTCGGGATCGCGCCGCTCGTCATGGCGACCTCGCCCCTGTACGTGACCCGCGGAGCTTCCGGAATCCCGAACGTCGACGGAGCCGCACTGGCGGCCGGCGCGCTCGGCCTGACGCTGCCGCCTGGGTTCGAAGGTCACCGCGAGTTGCGGACGATCACCCAATGGCTGCGCGACCACCGTCGCGAGCTCGCGAACGTCACCGTGTACACGAACCTCCGGCTGCTCGACGCCTACGCGACGCACGCGGGTGATGCGCGCGGGTTCGTCATCGCCGAGCTCATTCAACCGGATACGAAACGGGAGGCGCTCGCATGGCTGAATCCGGCCAACGGTCAGCGCGAGCGAATCTGGCACGTGATGCACGACGTCTTTTACGGGCGCGGCGCCGATCCCTCCGACATCGTCGAGGGCCGCGCTCCGGCGGGATCGCTGCTGGTGCTCGAGACTACGGACATCCGAACGGAGGAGATGCTCCCGGCGACCCTCCTGAGCGCGCACACTCGGACGCTGTTCAGCGCGCCGGGAGTATTGATCACGGAGCTGCGCCCTCCCAGCGCGGATGAGCAAAGAGGGCCGCCGCCGTGATCCGCACGGGGAGCCGCATCACGGGGGAGCTCGGGCTGTTCGCCGTCCTCCTCTTCCTCGCGCGGTTCGTCATGCGCAGCCATCTCACGCCGCTGATGGATCAGGAGTGCCATATCGGCGGCATCGCGGTCGACGTGCTCGCCCACGGCGTGCGCTTCCCGCTGCTCGTCTACGCGCCGAACGAGTACGACAATGGATCGTTCTTCAGCGGGCTCTTGACCGCAGTCTCCTTCGCGTTGCTCGGCCGCAACGTGCTCTCTCTGAAACTCGTGACGCATCTGGTGAGCGCTGCGGGCGCGGTCGCGGCCCTCTGGCTCCTCCGCGCGTGCTTGAACGAGCTCGGAGTCACGAGCCGCCGGGCGCGTTGGGCGGCGACGATCGCGCTCGTCGTCGCGATCGCATTGGCACCGCGCATCGTGACGACGTGCTCGATGTACGCGGTGGGCAACCATGCGGAAGGCAGCGCCATCGACGTCATCTTGTTGGCGCTGTTCTCGCGAATCGTACGTACTCGGTCGGCGGCGCGCGTCGCCGCGTTCTGGGCGCTCGTCGGATTCGCGCTGTACCTCAACAAGGGAACGCTCTTGGTGATCCCCGTGCTCGGTCTCGCCGAGACCCTGCTGTCGTGGCGGACGTGGGCGCGCATTGGCGCCGCCGTCGCCGGATTCGTGATCGGCGTCGCGCCCGAGGTCATGGTCGTCGTCGAGCGCCACGCCGCCGGCTGGGGCGCCATGCGGTCGAAGCCGCGGTTGCAGACGTTTCCGTATGCCTTCCTCGACGACATGGCGACGCTCGGAGAGCATCGGATCGAGCTGCTCGTCGTGTGGGTCGCCAGCATCGTTGCCGGTGCCGTACTGCTCCGCCGTCTCGGCGCTCAGCGACGTCGATCGGCGGCACCGTCGCGCGTGCCGATCGCCCAGTCGCTCGACTCCGTGCCCGTCACTCTGGCCGTCGTACTGGCGTTCACGTGCCTTCACTTCACAGCGCTCACCGTCATGGCGCAGGGCGGCGGCGATTCGTATGCGATCTACAGCTACGCGTCGATCGTCGTCCTCTTCGCGGTGGCCGTTGGGTGGGGCGTCTCGACCGTCGAAGCGCGCCATGGCGCGCGGAGTGCGACGCTCGCGACGGTAGCGACGACTGCTCTTACGCTATTCGTGAACCGGCCGGACGCGATGGCATGGCGGCCGGACGCGGTCGTGGCGCTGTGGCGTAACCAAGACGCGGCCGCGTGCTCGTGGCGCTTCGCGGAAGGGTTCGAGCGGGAGCAGCGCGCGGGACTCGTCGCACTCGACACGACGCCCGAACGACACGCGATCGCCCGCTGCCGGTCGCTCTCGGAGCAGGCGCAGATCCTCGACTGCATCGGCGGCATCGCGCGCGAGCTCAATTGGCGCCGCAACGGCAGCGTGGACGGTGAGCCACCGGCAGGTCTGACCCGGACGGAAGAGCGCGCGTATGCCTACCAGTGGGGGACACACCGCATCGGTCAGATGGAGCCGTGTTCGGAGTTCAGGGACGCACAGCTCGTGGCGGAATGCGTCGACGCCGTGAAGCTCGAATGCCTCGTGTTCACGGACATCCTCGCGCGGTTGGCGTTCGCGCGCGCCATCCCACGCCCGCAGTGTTCCGTCTCGGCGCCGCCGATGGACGGCTACTGGGGGGCGATGCGCCGCGATCTCTTGGCGCGTCCGCCGGGAATCACGCCCCAGCTGCCGCCGCCGTCCGGCGACAACGACCTGCGAGCGTGCGAGGGCGTCGTGACCGCTTGCTACCCCGTCTCGTCGTCGGCCGTCACTGCCGAGCCGCATCCGGAGGCCGAGCGATCGCCGCGGCCTCGGCCATGACCGCCGTGCGGCGTTTCCCCGCACGCGCGGCGACGTAGTCCACGACGTCGAGTCCCGCCGGCAGGACGCCGCGATGCTTGCAGAAGATGAGCTCGAACAGATCGAGCCAGATCGCCTGCACCTGGTGGAAGAGAAAACGCCGGTACGGATGCTCGCTGAAGTACCGCTCCGGAAGCACGCGGTCGCACAGACGATGGAAGTGCCCGTCGCTGGCGCGTCGCGCGTCGGGAAACCCGCGCTTCTCGCGCAGCACCGCGTCCACGAGGCCCGGCTCCGCCGTCGCCTTCCAACGGCGCAGATACATGCGCCGCAGGATGTACTTGCTCGAGCCGAGCTCCCGATTCAGCCGCCATCCGCTGGGCAACGCGCACACGTACGCCGCCACGGCATCCGCCAGAAACGGCACGCGAACCTCGACGCTCGACGCCATGCTTATCTTGTCGAGAGGGTGCAGATGACGGTCGGCCAACTGTGCGCCGAGCAAGTGATCGTACATCCACGCGTCCGCGTCGAGGTCAGACTTGGACGCGAGCACGTCACGGGCCTCGGCACCCTGCTCGGTGAGCGGCAGCGAGTGCGTCGCTTGGCGGATCCGGTCGACGTAGCGGGCCGCCCACCAGTGCTCCGGATATCCGGCGAAGACTTCGTCGGCCCCTTCACCGTTCAGCGCGACCCGGAAGTCGCGGCCGATCGCCTGGAATAAGAGGTATTGCGGCACGCTGTCGGTGAAGCTCTCGCCTGCGAGGATCGTCGCCGGAATCGCCGCGAGGTACTGGTCGAAGCTGAACAGGACGGCGCGATGCTCGAATCCCAACAATCCGGCCATGCGGCGCGCCTGCTGGACGTCGCCATGTCGCGCGTCGTCACCCGCGACGTAGCTCACCACGCCCGGTCCCATGAGGCGCCTGAGCTCGAGCGCCAAGAAGGTCGAGTCCAACCCGCCCGATAACGTCAAGCACAGCGGCACGTCGCCCATGCGATGCGAGTGAAGCGTCGCCTCGAGCAGCGTCTCGAGCTCCTGCTCGGCCTGCTCGATGGTCGCGGGCGGCGCGGGCGCGGCGGGCGCGATTCGGTGTGGATGGACCGCCAGGCTGTCCGCCGAGAGCACGATCTCGAGACAGCAGCCCGGGTCCAGGCTGGCGATCCCTTCGAACAACGTGGCGCGCGCGTCCGCGACGTACTCGAACACGCGCAGATCACCGAGAGCCGCCTCATTCAGGCGCGCGGGCACCTGAGGGCACCGCAGGAGCGCTTTGATCTCCGACGCGAACACCAAGCGTCGGCCGCCGTCGAGCATGCAATAATGCAGCGGCTTGATGCCGAACGGGTCACGCGCGAGTATCGCGCGCTCGCCGTCGACGATCGCGAACGCGTACATTCCGCGCAGGTGCTCGACGCAACGCCACCCGTACTCCTCGTACGCCCGTAGCACCACTTCCGAGTCGCTCGCCGTCTCGAAGCGATGCCCGCGGGCGCTGAGGAGCGACCGCAGCTCGCGGTAGTTGTAGATTTCGCCGTTGAATACGAGAGCCGCGCCGCTCCGCGCGCTGACCAGCGGTTGATCAGCGGCGGTGAGATCGACGATGCGGAGACGGGCGGCACCGACGTGCGCATAGGGCCGCGCCACCGTCGACTGATGGTCCGGCCCTCGGTGTCGCAGCGCGGACGTCATCTGCGGCACGGACGCGACGTCGGCACCGAAAACCCCCGCAATGCCGCACATCGCGGGTCAGCCGCAGAGACGAGCGGTGTCCGCTCGGACGTCCGGCGTGAACACGCGCTTACTCGACCGGCGCGCGCCGGAAGCGCGCCTGCATGCGGACCGTCGCTTCCTTCGGTCCGATGGTAGGGGCCTCTTGCACCAACGTGCGTACGGCTTCGACGACCTCACCCATCAACTGCTCGGTCGCGCCATCGTCGTCCGTCACGGGGGCTGCGCTGGCGTCGCGATAGTAGATCCCGAGCTTACCGATTTCCGTGAAGTAGCGTCGTCCGGGGTAGACGCGCTCGATGAACACCACCAACGATCGCGATCCCCGAGTCACGGTGATGCCGCGCTCGAGCTCGCGAGCGTCCGGCGCACTCCACGGCGGTCTCACGCCGTCCAAGGCCGTTTCGAGCAGCGGCAGAAACGGATCGATGAAAACGCCGTCGGTGCGGACGGGCTCCCAGCGTTCGCCACCGCGGTGGCGGACGAGCCCTTCGCGCTCGAGCCGGTCGAGTACGAGTCGAAGCGTTTCGACGCGGCGGCGACCGTAGCGCGCGGCGATCGCAGCAAGGTCGCAGCTCCGGTAGCCGACGAGATCGGTGACGGCGTCCAACGCCGCGTCGATCAGCGGGGTTTTTGCGAACGCCGCGTAGGACGCCTCGTCGGGATCGTAGCGATCGGCGTACGACAGGTTCTCGTAAAAAACCCGTCCGAGAATGTTGGAATGCGCGAAACGGCCGACGCTCATCATGTCGATGTGCAGGCGCTCATTGTCCGAGTAGTACCACGGGCTGAACTTCGGGGTTTCGCGGAAGCGTCGATCGACGAGCACCCAGCAATTCGGCTGCAATACCCACTCGCGCTGCGGAAAACGCCGCGCGACGTCGTCGCCTATCGTCTCGGACAGCATCTCGAACGCGGCGTGCGCGGTGAGCTCCTCCTCGACGCTGGCGAACACCGGATTCGTCGCCGTCGGAATGATGTTGTGGATCGTGACGGTCGTCGGGTTGCGCGCCAGCAGCTCGAGGAGACCCTCGACGAAGGCGCGACGCGACTCGCCGGCGATCCCGAAGATGAGGTCGACGTTGAATTCGTCGAAGCCGAGACGATGCGCCTGATCGATCGTGCGTCCGAGCTCGTCGAGCCCGTCACGCGACCGATTGACCGCTTTCAGCGTCTGATCGCTCCACGATTGCACACCGCAGCTCAAGCGGTTGAAGCCGGCGGCACGTACCACCGGCAGCGTGCCGGGCCGAAGCGAGCTCGGCAGGAACTCGAAGGTGCGACGGCTCGTCGGCGAGAAGTGGAAGCGTCGATTGATCGTTCCGAGCAGGTGCTCGAGCTGCGGCTCCGAAAGCAGATTCGGAGTACCGCCACCGACATATTGATACTGGACGTTTCCCGATTCGCTGGCGGCCGCGAGGAACTCGATCTCGCCCTCTAGCCACTCTAGATACGCAGCGACTTGTCCGTCCGACTTCCGAAGCGAGGTGCTGCATTGGCAAAAGCTGCAGATCTGCGGACAGAAAGGAATGTGGGTGTACAGCCAGTATGGATGGCCCGGCCCGCGATCTCGGAACAGCTTCACCCAGATGTCGCGCACCTCGCGTCCAGTGAGCCGCACTATCGTTGGCGTGAACGCGCGGATACCCGTCAGACGGATCTTTCCCGCCAGGTGACTGCCGTGACCGAACGACTGGGGCTGGAGGTGCGCCATCCGGGGAACGTCTACGCCGCGGGATGATACCCGGGGTCGCTCACAAAGCAACGTTGAAACGGCGTGGCCACGGTCACCCGACGTCGAGCGGCGGCGCGACGCTGTCGAGCAGATGGCTGTACGGGACGACCTCCTCTTTCGACTCGCGAGGTGCAGGAGCTTCCGACGTCGGAGCCTCGTCACCCTTCCCACCGTGTGCCCAGAATCCAGGGACCTTGACGTATTCGGCCTGCGCCGAGCGGCAGACGATCCACGACTTGCTGTTCGGCCCGATCAAGCTCGCCAGCATCTCGGGCCGCTGCCGTAGGAGATCGAGCGCCTGCGCCTGGTCGAGCGCGCGGCCCATCAGCTTCCGGCTCTCCGCGACGCGCGCGTCCCAGGCGGCTTTCGACAGCCACGTCCGGGTGGGCCTCGGGCACGGGACCTGCTGCCCGAGCAGCATCGTGACCACCCCGTGATAGTTGAAGACGGGATCCGGGATGTCTTGGGGCGAGATGCCGCCCTCCATCACCGGTCCCTCGCGACGGAACCGCTCCAGCATCGGCTCGATGCCGGAGACGTCGACCGTGTCGCGACAGGTGCGCCAGAAGTCCGAGTCGCTCTTGCGATTGAACCGGTAGTGCATGCCGAGGAACCACCGCAGGTAGTCCCAGTGCGAGCCGACGCTCTCGTTCGCGAACGCGCGATCGCAGCGCCCGTCGGCCGCGGATCGCAGACAGCGGATCAGAACGCGCATCTCCGCGACGACCATGTGGAGCGCGGTCGACTCGAGCGGCTCGACGAACCCGTAGGCGTTCCCGACGGCGACGGTGTTGCCCTTCCAGAACTCTTCGTGGCGACCGCTCCGGAAGCGAACCGTCCAGGTGTCGCCCATGTCGGGGTTCTTGGCGCGCATCTCGTCGCGCGCCTCGTCGACGGTGAGATGGGCGGACGAGAAGACGTAGCCCCGGTGATCCTCGTCCTCGACGGGGATCCGCCAGCACCACCCGGCGTCCATCGTTTGCGCCGTCGTATACGGCTGGATCGGGCCCCGCCGGGGCACCTCGGCGACGACCGCGGTGTCGCAGAAGAGGCTCGACGCGTAGCTGATGAACGAGGAGCCGAGCGCCTTCTCGATCAGCAGCGCGCGAAACCCGCTCGCGTCGACGTACAGATCGGCGCGGAGCTCGCGTCCGTCGTCGAGAATCAGCCGGTCGACGCTCTCGCGATCGGCGGTCGGCACGACGGTCTCGATCTCGGCGTCGAGGTGCCGGATGCCGGCGCGCCGCGCGCACTTCGCGAGATGCGCGACGAACGACTCGTTCTCGAGGTGGTACGCGTACGGCATGTGCTCCAGCAACGACACCGGCTCGCCGTCGTCGTCGAGGACGATCGGCGCGCGGTCGGCGCTCATCATCAGACTGCAGAGCGACTGGTCGTTGATGTGCCCGTCGTGCGCGTAGGCCTCGACCGGGTTGCCGTTCCCGAAGGGGTAGTTGAAGTAGTAGTCGCCCGGCAGACCCCAATCGAACTTGATGCCCATCTTCCACGTCGGCCGCACGTCGCGGTACAGCTCGACGATGTCGAGCCCGAGCTGCACGTGCAGAAACGGCGGCATCAGCGTCGTCGTCGCTTCGCCGACCCCGATGACGGGAATCTTGCTCGATTCGATCAACGTCACGTCGACGTCCGGGAACTCGCGTTTCAATGCGAGCGCGGCGAAGTATCCGGCGGTGCCGCCGCCGACGACGACGACCGTGTCGAGCCCCGGGACGTTCGCCCGCTCCACCTTCGCCGCCGCGACCGGAGCCGTCGTCACGAACCGATCGGCGACCGCTTTCGCCGCGGTCGCGAACGCATCGGCGGCGCCGTCGATCGGCGAATCGTCCATGACCTTGATCCGGTCGAGCGCGTGCCGGAAAGCCGGCGAGATCGGCTCGTTGCCCGCGTACGAGATGGCGAAATTCGCGGATCGGTCGTACCGACGCCCGTGAACGTCGCCGCCGAGGCGGATTTGCAGGCCGCTCCCGCCTTTCGGCTCGAGCCAGAGCTCCTTCTCGTCCGCGCCGACGTTCTCTGCCCCCAATGCGTCGACGATCGCGGACAAGCGTTGCTGGAGTGCACGGCTTGCAGTACGGTCGGCCATCCGACGCTTCTTCTACTACAGAGGGCGTCGGGCGAGACAGAGATAACGTGCAAGTCGATCCTAGCCTCGCACCCAGCATCGCCGACCGATTCTTCGCGGACGGATTCGTGCTCGTCCCGCAGGTCCTCGGTCGCACGGAGCTGCAGGAGTTGGCGGAGCACGTGTTTCACTTGCGCCAGCCGTCGGCGGCGGCGCGCGCGAAGTACGGGCTCGACGGATACGAATTGCTCGGCAAGGGCGCGCTCGACGAGCTGACGGCGGAGGAGCTCGTCGGGATCGAGCGGCTTCTGCGGTTGCACATCTTCGATCCTCCGACGAGGCGACTGATGCTCGATCCGCGCATCGTCGATCTCGTGCGGCTCCTGTGGCCCGGCGATCCGCTCGCGGTGAGTGCCTTGTACTATCCGAAGCCGCCGGGCGCGCGCGGGTTCGCGCTACACAACGATACCGGCTACCTGCCTACGGATCCGCCGGAGCTCGCGGGAGCGTTCATCGCCGTCGACGACGCCGACGAGGAAAACGGCGCGCTCAGCGTGGTGCGCGGCAGCCACCGGCTGACGGACGTCGAGCGGCACGCGATACCGACGGAGGAGTTCATCTTTCCGGAGGAGTTCGTCCAGCCCGCCGGGACCGAGCGCGTGCTCGTATCCATGAAGGCCGGTGACGTGCTGCTGTTCCACGGCAACAGCCTGCACGGATCGCTGCCGAATCGAACGACGGCTCGATGGCGCCGCGCGTTCATCTTCCACTACGTCAGCGCCGCCGTACGGACCGTTTCCGAGGAGCTCAACCCGGCGTATCGCACGACCGGCGAAGAGGTGCCCGCGCCCGGCCACACGTCGGTCGGACGCCCGTCTCGCTAGTCCGTACTCGCGGGAATGGGCCCTCGTCGAATCACGGCAGGCGCTCGAGCGCGTCGCGCACGATGTCCGCGACGACGCGGTTTCCTTCGGGCGAGTTGTGGCGCTTGCCTTGGAACAGCGCCTCGCGCCGGGCGGCGGGAAGCGCGGCGACCGGCGTGACGGCATCGACCACCAGGAGGTGCCGCTCCTCCGCGCATCGGATCACGATGGACGCGAGCTCCGCGTCGGGGCGTGGATCCCCGGGATCCGGCGGATAGTGCGCTTCGCTCGGCAGCGGCGTCTGCGGCTGCGCGAGCAAGAGCACCGCGGCGCGGCGCTCGCGCCCGAGCGCGGCCACACGATCGAGGAGCAGGCAGGCGACCTCCTCTCCTCGATGGTGGGCGAACGTGTCGGGACCGTCGCGACGTAGCGCATCGTAGAAGAGCGAATCGAGCAGAACGCTGTAGGACAGCGTCGGCGCGATCGCATGGCGCCACATCGCATAGCGGCCGATCGGGTGCGGACGCAGATGATCCGCATCGACGTCGAACCACGGCTTGGCGTGCCCCGACCAAATCGACATCGCGCACCGGCGCACGTCGTGCGGGATGAAGCTCACGATTATTCGATCGGGAGCGACGACCGGAGCCAATCGCTCGGCGCGCAGCACCGATTGGTCGAGGCCGAACCCGGCGAGCGCGGCGTTCACGACCGGCGCGTCGATCGCGCGCTCGAGCGCCGCCGGCCACGACTCCGCGTCGAGCACCTCGTCGCCGAACGCGTACGAGTCACCGACGACCAACGTGACCGGCCGCGCGCGCGTGGGACGTTGATCGCCGTTCGTACGAATGCCGTGCTCGCGCGTGTGCACCTCGTACCCCGGGCGCACCCGCACGGCGAGACCGGCGCGCGGGATGTAGCCGAGGTTCGGATCGAGCGTCGATTCGGCGCCCACCTCCGCCCCGGGACCCCACGCGGTGAGCGAGCCGGTCACGAGGCGCGCCCCGAGCTCGAGCACGAGAAGCGTCGCGGCGACGGAAATTGCGACCGCCCCGGCGATGCGCCCGCGATCAGACGCGGTCACGCCGGCAAGTCGTCGTCGACCACCGTCGATGCAGCACATCCGCGACGGCGCCGATCCTCGCACATCCTGGCGGCCGCTCACGCTCCTGAGACCGCGGCCGCAGAGCGGCCCGCGAGGTCGGCGAGGACGTCGGCGATGCGATCGGCCGCGTGACCGTCCCAGAGCGGTGGGCAGCGTGGAGGCAGCGGCTCGGCCCCGAGCGTGTGCTCGAACGCAGCCAGCACCCGCTCGGGTCGCGTGCCGACGACGCGGTTGGTTCCGTGGACGACGGTCGCGGGCCGCTCGGTGTTGTCACGGAGGGTGAGGCACGGCACCCCGAGGTACGTGGTTTCCTCCTGCACGCCGCCCGAGTCGGTGAGGACCAGTCGCGCACGCTGCATGAGCGCCAGCATGTCGATGTAGCCGAGCGGCTCCGTCACGATCAGGCCGGGCACTGCCGCGAGCCCCGCCGCGAGCCCGAGCGCCTCGAGGCGGTCACGCGTGCGCGGGTGCACGGGGAACACTATCGGCAACCGGCGCGCCGCGCTGGCGACGGCGCGCAACAAGCGACGCAGAACCGCGGCGCGATCGACGTTCGACGGACGGTGCAGCGTGAGCACCCCATACTCGCCGGCGATGCCGAGCGCGGCTGCCGGATCGCGCTCGTCGGCGCGCGACCGAAAACGCATGAGCGCGTCGATCATGACGTTACCGACGTGGTGGATCGCCGCCGCGGGCCGCGCCTCGCGGGCGAGATTGGCCACGGCGCTGTCCTCCGACGCGAACAGCAGGTCGCCGATCGCATCCACCACGACACGGTTGATCTCCTCGGGCATCGTCCGATCGAAGCTGCGGAGCCCGGCCTCGACGTGCGCCACGGGAACGCCGAGCGCTGCCGCCGCCAATGCCGCCGCGGCGGTGGAATTGACGTCGCCCACCACGAGGACGAGATCCGGTCGCAGCTCGGCGAAGACGGGCTCGAGCGCGATCATGATGCGGCCGATCTGCGTCGCTTGGCCGCGACCATGATGGTCGGCGGGCAGCATGATGTCGGGCGGCGGCAGCTCGAGCTCCGGCATGAGCCGCTCCGACATCACCGGCACACGATGCTGGCCGGTGTGAATGAGCACGGGCGCGAAGGCCTCCGGCCGGGCTCGCTGCGCCGCGAGCACCGCCGACATTTTCACGAGATTCGGCCGGGTGCCGACCACGTTGGCGACGCGCAGCACGACGGCGTTCTAGCGCCAATGTCGCTCGCAAGGGAAGCCCCGAGAGCGCCACGAGGCGGTCGGGTCACGCGAACAGACGGATCTGCACGTCGTGAGGCGGGATCTCGAGCCGATGGATCTCGAAGCCGGCGCGCAGGACGGATGCGTGGGTCGGATGAATCGCGAGGGCGTTGCCGCGGCGCAAGACGTCGCGCCACTCGCCGGTACGCGGTCCGGGCCGCGACGCGGTGACGTGGTCGTAGCGAAACGTGTCCGCGGCGATCTCGCCGCTCGGCGCGAGACGCAAGCCGCCGTCTCGCCGCAGCATGATCACCAGCCCGACGAGCTCGCCGCTGAAGCGTTCCGCGGCCGCGTCGTCGACGCGCGCCAGCTCCGCGAGAAGCGCGCGCGCGTAGCGCAGCGACGGCGCGCAGTCGTAGCGACAGAGCGAATGCGATACGAGCGCGCGGTCCTCGTCGACGTCGTTCAGCAGAGCGGGCGCGATCCCCGGCGGTGTGCGCAGCAGCGCGTGAAAGCGGATGTCGGCCGTCGAGAGGTCGTCGCGGATCGGCAGGAACGCCTCGATGCAGCACGCCGGATACCCCAGCGCCACGCCGAGCGCGCGCACCTGCGCGTCCGACACACGCTCGCCGCGGGCGCACGCGTCGATCATCGACTGCTCCGCGGCAGCTGCGGCCTCCGCCGACGGCTCCGTCCGGCCGACGTGCACGAGCGTGGTCGCGTGCTCGGCGACGCCTTCACCGCAGCAGCTCGCGGCGAATGCCGCGGCCTCCGTGATGCGCACGTGCAGGCCGTCCCTCCGCGCGCGCTCCGCGAGCTCATGGGCGCGATCGCGCCGCAGCAGATGCCGACATGCGGGCTTCAGGCCGGCGCGTACCGCGAGCAGCTCCCGCGTGTCGGCGGCGTCGAGCGCACTCGCGCCCGCTGAAGCAGGAGATGCATCGCGCGGGCGTCGCAAAGCGAATACCTGCCGGCACGCGTCTTCGCCGACCGATCGTTCCCACGACGCGATGCGCTCCGCGAGCGCATCGAGGAGGGCGAGCGCCGACGGGTCTGCCGGCGCGCCCGAGTACCCGATCCCGAATTGCGCCGTCTTTCGATAACAGCGAGACGAATCGTCACCCGGCCGCACCCAGACGACGAGTCGCCCGCGGCCGTGCTCGAGCGTGAGCTCGACCACGTCGGCCACACGCACCGCGCGGACGGCGTAGCCGAATCGCGCTGCGAGCGGGACGATCTCCTCGGAAAGGAACGCCTGGAACACGTCGCGGCCCGTCGACGCGGAATTCACGGCGAGGCGGACGCCGTCACGGACGTGCGTCGTCGAATCGCGCGACGAACGGCAGCAGGGACGGTGCGCCCTGCGGGCGCTCCGCGAACGGTACGATTCCGCGACTACCGAAGTTGCGGAGGTCGCGATCGCGCGGGCCGACGCACTCGTCGTGGAGGGCGCACGGCGTACACGCGTCCGGCTTTCGGCGCGACGCGAAGTGCTCCGGCGCCACGCGGTCCACGGGCAGCGGCGCGACGATCTGCGGAACGTCGCGGAGCACGCACGGCGGGAAGCCGCACGGGCCGACGGCCTGCACCGGGATCCCGGCGGCGATCAGCGTGCGGACCGCGGTGGAGAGCGGCCCGGCGACCTCGTCGAGCGGTACGGGGTCGCCGTCCGCCGGATCGTACGCGTCGGATGGGTTCGAGAACGAGACGGCGAGCCGCTGCGGCGCGAGCGCGAGGAACTGCTCGACGATGCGCTCGGCGGTCGCGGGCAGATGCCGGAGGTTGCGGCGACCGACGACGCAGTTGAGGCCGACGCGCATGCCGGCGCGCATGCTCGCGCGAATACCGGCCTCCGTGCGGACGTGGGTGCCGGGTGCGCGCGTGAGGAGATCCGACAGCGCCGCATCGCCCGCGTGATACGACACGGTCAATCCTTCGACGCCCGCGTCGACGAGGCTCTGCGCGAAGCCCGGCTTGGCCATCTGGATCGCGTTCGTCTGCAGCCAGGGCTCGAGACCGGCCGCGCGCGCGCGACGAACGAGATCGAGCAGCTCCGGGTAGATGGTGGGCTCGCCGCCGGAGATCGTCAGCTCACGAACGCCGGCCGCCGCGATCTCGTCGATCCACCGGTCCAGCACCGCGCGCGGCGGGTCCGGCCACTTCCGTCCCTGCCAGCAGAATCCGCAATCCTGGTTGCACCGGAACCCGACTCGGACGATGGCCTCCGTATCCGACGCGTTGCGAAAATCGGTGTCCTGCATCGCGGCGAACGGTCTCCAGGCTTCCAACGCTCCTTCCACGGCGTCGAGCTGCGCACCGTCGCGTTCGGCGTGGCGCAGTCGCCGGACCAGCGCTCGCAGTACCTGGGGGTCGGGGGATCCGCGGTACGCGAACGCGAGCCGTTCACCTGCGAACAACGCGGGCTCCGACCCCGGTTCGTGCAGCTGCAGATCGAGATCGCCGACTTTGACCTCGAGCCGCCACGGCTTCACCCGCTTCTCGTGCCAGACCAACGGAAGATGCGCGGGGATACCGAGAAGGTCGCGCAGCGCCGCCGTCACGCCGTCCCGTAGGGTCGGAACGAACGGGCTCAGCATGACGGACTTGCCGTTTCGATGCACCTCTGAACCGCCTCGCCCGTTCCTATCGCTATCCGCCGCGTCGCGTCCACCACAAAGCCGTCGGCGGCCGGTGGATTCGTTGACGCGCCGGGCGACGCGAGGTACGTATCCGTGGCCTTCTCCTCGAACGTGCGGATCGCCTCCCCCCGAATCGTTGTCGCGTTCCACATGGCGATGGTCGTCGTCGCGTACGCGCCCGCGTGCGCCGAGAACCGGACGCCGGGTGTTGCACGGGCGGGCGAGCGGTACGTCATCCAGCCGGGCGCCGAAGCGCTCTTCGGCGCGATGCTCGGCGCGGGCGAGACTCTGCCGGGCGGGTGCACGTTGACGGACGGCAAGATCGAACGCGTGTCCGTCCTTGCGACCTATGGCTGCGGCGACGCGCGCGTCGTGCTGCAGCTGGTTCACCCCACGACCGCCCCGTCGAGCGCGGTCCGGACGGAGCGCTTCGCCGTCGCGACCGAGAGCGGTACGCCGCCCGCCGGGCTCGTCGACGCGGTCGCCGACAGGATACGCGCCCGCGAGACCGGCTTCGAATGGACGGTCGTGGAGAACAGCACGCCGGCGCGGAGGAGCTGGCCCATCGCCGTCGCCGCGGGCGCCGTCGTCGCGATCGTGGCGCTCTGGATTCTCCGCCGCGCCACGAGGCGTCGGCGCTCGGACTAGGAACCGTCCCTTTGCCCGCCGTGAATCGGCGGCACCGCTGGTCCACGGCGGTCGCTCTCGCGCTCCAGCTTCTCGCGTGTGCGACTCCGGCGCCCGCCGAGCAGGTCCGCGACGGCGCGCCGATCTCGCCCGAGTTCGCGCAGACGCTGTACGCGCGCGTCATCGCGATTCGCGAGCCCGACGGCTGCCGAGTCACGCGCTTCGACACCGCCCGCTATCGGATCACGATCGGGATCGCCGCGCCGGCGGGCGCCGAGCAGTTCTTCGATCTCGCG
>JADMIO010854401.1_pt1 | contig 71639 bp, 68 predicted proteins | sample 8958161 | NCBI WGS metagenome assembly JADMIO01 (sample SAMN16585339, study PRJNA669376) | soil metagenome | isolation source: Crop rotation soil | place: USA: Cullars Rotation, Alabama | collected 2011 | reverse complement strand
GACAACTTGTCCACGTGGAATTCTAAGCTTAGGATCCCAATGTGCTGGAAAGCTGGGTCGAGTCGACGACGACCGTGTTCCACGATCCGACGACGGTGACGTTGAGCTGGTTGCCGATGGCAGTGGCGCCCTGACCGTTCATGCGGCCGACGCCCGAGCCCTGCTGGTTGTTCAGGGTGGAAGCGCCCCAGGCGCCGCCATTGATCATGCCGTTCTGCATGACCAGGTTTCCGTTGGCGTCGCGCATCGAACCCGACACCGCGACGTTTTCCTGACCCGCGGACATGCCGAAGGCGGCGGAGTACGCGCTGTCCTGGGCGAACGACGCGGACGACGCCGAGCTCGTTGTCATGCTCGACGGGTTGTTGGCGCCGATGGCTCCGGCGAACGCGGGAGCGCTCGTGACGAGCACGAGAGCAAACGGTACGGTCAACAGGGCGCGATGCATGGCATGGCTCACAGTCTTTCGTGCCTGAGGTCAGCAACCGCCGTGCCACAAGTTGACGCGCGTTAACCGGCGTTCCTGTGCCATCGCGGGATGAAACGGCGCCGTGGCGTACGCGCAGCGGCAAAGGCGCGCGGGATTTGGGGCATTTGTTGCGCTAGGTTGGGCCGCAGGCGGGGACCGGGCAGGAGCCGATGGCGTTCTTTCGCGAAGAAAAATCCCCGCGCGAGCCCTTTCTCAACGCCCCGGCGTCCGTTCTAGGGTTAATCGGAATTATCCTTGTCGCGCATGTCGCGCGGGTTCTGCTGCCCGAGGCCACGTCGGAGCAGATCCTCGAAGAATATGCATTGATCCCCTTGCGTTACGCGGCATCCGCGTGGGCGGCGCACGGCGGCGCGCCTGTGTCGATATGGGACGCGATCGCGCCCTTCATCGGCTACCAGTTTCTGCACGCGGACTGGGTGCATGTCGGGGTCAATTCGATCTGGCTTCTGGTTGCCGGCACGCCGGTGGCGCGGCGGCTGGGCGCGGTGCGCTTCCTTGTTCTATTTTTTGTCTGCGGGATCATGGCCGGCGTCGCGTTCGTCGCGCTGCATTGGGCGGAACTCACCGCGGCGATCGGAGCGTCGGGTGCGGTGTCGGGCATGATGGGCGCCGCCATCCGCATCTTCTATGGCGAGCGCGGCGCACCGCCCGCCGAACGGTTGCCGTCCCAACCGATCGCGCCCTTGTTCAGCAGCTCGATCATCTTCTTCTCGGCGATCTGGTGCGTTGCCAACGTCATCGCCGGACTCACGGGCCTCGGCACGTCCGGCCAGATGCAGGCGGTCGCCTGGGAAGCGCATCTCGGCGGCTATTTCGCCGGGCTTATCCTGATTGGGCCCTTCGACACCCTTTTTCTTGGAGGTAGGTCACGCAATCGTGGACGAGCTGCCGGTTGAAGCGCGGCTGCGCCATCCCCATATGGTAATGGCACGAGGGAGGTAGCGATGACCGACAACCACTCTTCGACCGCCGATTCCGGTTCCACCAGCGACGCACCCAAGCGCGCGCCGTTTCCCCTGACGCGCCTGTTCTATGCGATCTTCTACGCCGTCGTGGCGTGGTTCGTGTTCTGGGTCGCGCTGTTCCTCGGCCTTGTGCAGTGGATCGTCACCGCCGTGTCCGGCGACCACGACGACACGCTCAAGCACTGGAGCCGCAACATCAACCAGTACCTGTGGGAGGTGCTGTCGTTCATCGTCTTCGCACGCGACGAGCGCCCGTTCCCGTTCGGCACCCCTTTCCCGCGGATGTAGCGGATGTAACGGACTATCCCAGCCAAAATCTTGCCGAATCCAGCGCGCGCGCGGCCGTTTGTTGCGTGCGCGTTTGTACGTTTGCGGCGGGCCTGAAATCCGCTAGGGAAACGGCCCTTCGGGTGTCCGCGTCCGCGGATGGGGAACAAGGTGAGGACCATGCACAAATCGATCGTTGCAGCGTTGGCGCTCGCGCTCATGGGTGGCGCGATGTTCACATATTCGGGCGATACCGCCGTGGCGGCCGCCGCCGCGCCGGCGCATAAGCCTCAAATCGGCAAATGGGGCTTTGATCTCGCCGGCATGGACACGTCGGTGAAGCCGGGCGACGACTTCAACCGCTACGTCAACGGCAAATGGTTTGACGCGGCAACGTTGCCGCCTGACCGGCCGACGGTGGGTTCGTTCACCGACCTCACGATCCTCTCCGAAACGCGGATGCTCGACATCCTGCGCGAACTCGACACGCGTCAAGCGTCGCTCAACGCGGACGAGCAGAAGGTGCGCGACCTGTTTCATTCCTACGTCGATACCGCGCGCCTGGAAGAGTTGGGTCTGACGCCGGCGCAGAAGGATCTCGATGTCATCGCGCATCTGAAATCGCATGACGACGTCGCGCGGATCATGGGCTCGGCGCTTCTCGGCACGGCCGCGCCGTTCAATGTCGGCATCATTCCCGACCCGAAGCGGCCCGATGTGTACATGATCGCGATTCAGCAAAGCGGGCTCGGCCTGCCGGATCGCGAATACTATCTGCGCGACGACGACGCGACCAAGGCGGTGCGCGACGCCTATCACAAATTCATCGGTGACATGCTGGCGCTGGCGAACGTATCGGACGCGCACAAGCGCGCCGATGCGATCTACGCGCTCGAAGTCGAAATCGCGAAGCTGCATTGGAAGGCGGAAGACCGCCGCGACACGCAGAAGATCTACAACCCGATGAAGGCGTCGGAGATCGAGGCGTTCGCGCCGGAGTTCCCGTGGAAGCCGTTCTTCGCCGAACTCGGCATCGGCCCCGCGCCGTCGGGCGAGCGCATCATGTTGGTGGCGGAGAAATCAGGCTTCCCCGGCCTCGCCAAGCTGTTCAAGTCCACGCCCGTCGCGGTGTGGCGCGACTATCTGACGTTCCACTATCTGTCGGATCACGCGCCGTTCCTGCCCAAGCGCTTCGACGAGTTGAACTTTGCCTTCTACGGCAAGATCGTGTCGGGGACGCAGCAGCAGCTCGCGCGCGAGAAGCGCGGCGCCGCCTTCGTCAACGGCAATATCGGCGAAGCGATGGGCAAGCTGTTTGTCGACCGCTACTTCACCGCCGAGGCGAAGGCCAAGGCGAAGGCGCTGGTCGAGAACCTCATCACGGTCTATCGCACGCATATCGGCACGCGCGATTGGTTGGGCGCCGAAACCAAACCGCGCGCGCTCGAAAAGCTCGCCCGCCTCACGGTCAAAATCGGCTATCCCGACCGCTGGCGCGACTATTCCAAATACCGGGTCGATGCCGGCGATCTGTTGGGCAATGCCGAACGCGGCAGCGATTTCGAGTGGCAGCGCCAGCTCTCGCGCGTCGACGCGCCGGTCGATCGCATGGAATGGGGCATGACGCCGCAAACCGTAAACGCCTACTACAATCCGCTCCTGAACGAGATCGTGTTCCCGGCCGCGATTCTTCAACCGCCGTTCTTCGATCCGAACGCGGACGATGCCGTGAACTATGGCGGCATCGGCGCGGTGATCGGTCACGAGATCGGCCACGGCTTCGACGATCAGGGCAGCCAGTTCGCCGCCACCGGCGTTCTGGAGAACTGGTGGACCGATGCCGACCGTCAGGCGTTCGACAAGCGGACCCGCGGGCTGGTGGCGCAGTTCAACACCTACTCGCCGCTGCCGGGCCTCAACGTGAACGGCCAGCTGACACTGGGCGAGAATATCGGCGACTTGTCCGGTGTGACGGTCGCGCTCGCGGCCTACGAGTTGTCGTTGCACGGTCGCAAGGCGCCGGTGCTGGATGGGTTCACCGGCCAGCAGCGGTTCTTCCTCGGCTACGGACAGGTGTGGCGCGCGAAATACACCGACGGCTACATCCGCCAGCGCACGCTGTCGAACCCGCACTCGCCGCCGCCATTCCGCGTCAACGGCACGGTGCGCAACATCGACGGCTGGTACGACGCCTTCGGCGTGAAGCCGGGCGACAAGCTGTACCTGCCCGAGGGTGAGCGCATCTATCTCTGGTAATCCCGCATTCCGGACGTGCGAAACGGGGAGCGCTTGCTCCCCGTTTTGTTATGCGCGGGCCGGCACGGCCCGCGGATTGCGCAAGATCGCCGCCGAAATGATCGCGATGATCAAGCCGACGGGGAAGATTTCCAGGAACGTCATCGGCAGGCGGAACATAGGATCCGCGTATTGGACCTTCAGCGCCTTCATTTCGGCGATCTGTGCGTCCAGCGCCGCGCCCGTTACCCCTTTCGCCCGCGCCGCCGCGATCATGGCCGACGTGTAGTCGGAAATGAAATCGTAGCCAGAGATCGCGATGTAGGCCTCCCAGGTGGCGACGTAGGCGATCCCCGCGACCACCGCGATGGCCAGCCCCATTAAGAACGCCGGCAGGAAACGGATCACGCCGCCCTTTTCGCGATCGCGATACCGCTTCACGCCGAAGAAGATCATGGTCAGCGCGAGAATCATGATCAGGTAACCGAGCCACTCCGAATGGGCGTGGCCGATGCCGGTCAGGTTGAAGACAAGAATGGTGCAGGCGATGACGATGACGCCTGCGAGCACGCCGTACACGATTGCGATTCGGGTCATGGCCGTGCGCCTTAGCTTTTGTCCACGCCGCCGGGTTCCCACAGCTGGATGGGATTGCCCTCGGGATCGTTCAACTTGGCGAAGCGGCCGTTGGGATAGGTTTCGGGATCGATTTCGACCGCGGTTCCTTTCGCCCGCAATTGCGCCGCCATCTTGTCGAGGTCCTTCACCCGGAAATTGATCATCCATTGCAGGCGCATGTCGCCGAAATATTTCGTGTCCTCCTTAAACGGGGCGAAGACCGTGGTGCCCGCCTGCTGCTGCCACGCCGCGCCGTCATAGTCGGTCGGCACCTTGAGCACGCCGAGATTGTCCTCGTACCACTGGGCGAGCGCCTTGGTGTCCTTCGCCCGGAAAAAGAATCCGCCAATGCCTGTCACACGTTCCATCGTCTTTCCTTCCTCTGAAGCCATCGCGCGCCCATTGGCCGCCGCGATCGCGGCCGCGGTCAAACCGAGTGCGGTGCGGCGCGTGAAATCGTCTGCCTTCATAGTCGCGGGTCCCGCGATGTGCCCGATCGAATTACGCGAGAACGCGAGCGAACGGTATCGCCCGAACGGGTGATTTGGCGGAATTCGCCCGTTACGGCGTGCGTATTTCTAGGGAAGCAGCCGTAGTTCACGCGCCTTCTGGATCGCCTGGGTGCGGCGGGCGACTTCAAGCTTTGCGTACAAATTGGCGATGTGCGTCTTCACCGTGTTGGGCGAGACCTCGAGCGCGCGCGCGATTTCCTTGTTCGACTGGCCGGCGGCGAGATGTTCCAGCATCAGGCATTCCCGGCCCGTCAGCCCCAGAGACTGCGCCGCCGCTTCGTTGCGTTCAAACGGCGCGGCGGCGGTTCTTGGGGTCAGGCGAAACCCCGCCCAGATGCCGAGGCCGGTGAAGGCCAGCGCAATCAGGACGACGTAGAATTCCGGCGTCAGCGTGCGTGCAAGATAATTGTACTGGATCCATTGCAGCGCGAACGCGCCCACGGCCAATGCCACGGCATAGATGGCGACGGATTTCAGTGCTGCCCTGCTCATGACGCAAAGCTATCACCCGCCCGTTCGCGCGGCCAAGGCCTCAGCCGTGGCGCAGTTTCAGCACGAGGATCGTGCCGGACAGGATCAGGGTGAAGCTGTTCGATGCGATCAGCGGGATGTCGTTGAGGATGATCCCGTAGGCCAGCCACATGGCGATTCCGGTGACGTAGACCACGAACATCAGAAGCGAGATGTCCTTGGTCGAGCGCGTGCGCCAGGTGCGCAGCACCTGCGGCAGGAAGGAAAAGGTGGTCATGAACGCGGCGGCGAGCCCGAAGATCGTCAGCGCACTCATGCCGAATAGTTAGCTTCGGTCTTTGCCTTGATCTCGTCGGCGGTGACGCCGGGCGCCGTTTCGATGAGCGTCATGCCCTTGCCATGCCGGTCGATGTCGAACACGGCGAGATTGGTGATGATGCGGTCGACGCAGGCCGTGCCGGTCAACGGCAGCGTACATTTGTGCAGCAGTTTCGAACGCCCGGCCTTGTCGGCGTGGTCCATGATCACGACGACACGTTTGGCGCCGGCGACGAGGTCCATGGCGCCGCCCATGCCTTTGACGAGTTTCCCCGGCACCATCCAGTTGGCCAGGTCGCCCTTCTCGGACACCTCCATCGCGCCAAGGATCGACAGGTCCATGTGCCCGCCGCGGATCATGCCGAACGAATCCGAGGACGAGAAATATGCGGTGCGCGGCAGCTCGGTGATGGTCTGCTTGCCGGCATTGATCAGGTCGGCATCGACTTCGTCTTCGCGCGGGAACGGGCCCATGCCCAACATGCCGTTCTCGGATTGCAGGGTCACGTCCATGGCGTGCGGAATGTAGTTCGCAACCAGCGTCGGAATGCCGATGCCGAGGTTTACATAAAATCCGTCGCGCAGCTCCTTCGCCGCGCGCTGTGCCATCTCTTCGCGTGTCCAGGGCATGTGCCGCTCCTCAGGCCGCGCGGGTGGTGCGCTTTTCGATGCGTTTTTCGTGATCGCCCTTGATCAGGCGCTTGACGAAAATCGACGGCGTGTGGATCGCATCCGCGTCGAGCGAGCCCACCGGCACGATCTCTTCCACTTCCGCCACCGTCACCTTGCCGGCGGTCGCCATCATCGGATTAAAATTCCGCGCGGTCTTGCGATAGACGAGGTTGCCGAGTTCGTCCCCCTTCCACGCTTTCACCAGCGCGACGTCGGCCACCAATCCCGTCTCCAGGATGTAGGTCTCGCCGTTGAAGTCTTTATGCTCCTTGCCTTCGGCGACCGCGGTGCCGACACCGGTCTTCGTATAGAACCCCGGAATGCCGGCGCCGCCCGCGCGGATGCGCTCGGCCAGCGTGCCCTGCGGATTGAATTCGATCTCCAGTTCACCGGCCAGGTATTGCCGCTCGAACGTCGCGTTCTCGCCGACATAGGAGCTGACCATCTTTCGAATCTGTCGGGTTTGTAACAATAGACCGAGCCCGAAATCGTCGACGCCAGCGTTGTTCGAAATCGCCGTGACGTTCTTCACACCGGAATCGCGCAGGGCCACGATCAGGTTTTCCGGGATGCCGCACAGGCCGAAGCCGCCGCACATCACCGTCATGCCGTCGAACAGTAGGCCCTCAAGCGCGGACTTGGCGTCTGGATAAACCTTTTTCATCGGCAGTTTCCGGGCGGCGCGGACCCTTTAACAGCGCGCCGATGGCTGGGTCAAAGGCCCAAATCCGCTGGGTGCGGCGGTCCGCCGCGCCGGTTAAGGAAGGCCGATACCCCCTGTCGCCAAACGAGGAATGACAGGCTAAAAGGCGCGGCTTCCAGACACCGGCGGGGCAGGCCGGTTGGGGCAAAATCCAAGCGGAGATATCCTTGTCGCACGAATATTCTGAGACCCACATGCATGCGCACGGACGCAGCCACTGGGTATGGAACGTCGGCTTCGCCGTTCTTTTCATGGTGGTGGGTGGGCTTGTTGCCTTGGTGGGCGAACATTTTATTTCGCCGGCAGCCGACCAGTTGAGCGTCGAAAAATACGACGATTGGCGCGTCGTTTGCGCGCCGGCGGATGCCGAAGGCAAAGGCGGCGGCTGCTCGCTGTCGACGCAGCTCACGCGCGACGATGGCGGTTCGCTGTTGTCGCTGTCCGTCGCCGACACGGCCCCGGGCTCGCAGCTGTCGGTCGTGGTACCGCACGGTGTTCTCCTCGAACCCGGTCTCGGATTTTCGGTGGGCGACGGCTCGCTGAAGGTGCTGCCGTATGAAACCTGCATGCCGCAGGGCTGTCTGGTTCTGGTCGGTCTCGACTCGGAAACGCTGAAGTCGATGCAGAACGCTCAGACCGGTCAGATCGTGGTCGTGCCCGGCAACGGTTCGCCGATCACCATTCCGTTCTCGCTCAAGGGATTTGCCAAGGGCTTCGCCGCGCTTCAGGACGCGAAGGACCGCCGCGATTCCATGTGGAGCTTCCTCGGCCGCTAAGCGCGCCGTCACCGATTGAAGGATGAATACGATGTTCACCCGCACGTTTCTGCTTTCCCTTCCCGTGATCGCTGTCGCGGCGACCGCCGCGCTGGCCCAGGCTCCGGCCGCGGCGCCCGCTGCCGCGCAGCAGCGCGACCCGAGCGCCCCGGTGCTCACCGAGAATTACGAAGACTGGACCCTGCGCTGCTTCAACGTGCGCGGTCCCGCCCCGTGCGACATGCTTCAGGTCGCGGTGAACAAGCAGACGCAGCAGCGGGTGATTTCGGTATCGCTCGCCTATGTGCCGGAACGTTCGGCCTATGCGCTCCAGATCATCGCGCCGCTGGGAGTGACCTTCTCGAAGGGCCTGACCCTGGGCGCCGGACAGCGCTCGCTGAAGAACGTACATTTTACACGCTGCAGCCGCGAGGGCTGCGTCATCGAGATTCTGGTCGATGCCGCGACCATCGACGCGATCGGCAAGATGGGCGCGACGACCAACATCATCGTCTATCCCTACGGCCGCACGACGGAGGCGAAGCTGCCCCTGTCGCTGAAGGGCTGGAACACGTCGGTGCAAAGGCTGAAGGTGGTTGCCGCGCAGCGCGCGACGAGGTCCAGTGGGACGCAGACCGCGCCCGCGCCGTCACCGGCACCCGCCACACCGGCGCCTGCGGCGCCGCATCCGGCAGCGCCGGCAACGCCGCCGCCGCATCACTGATCTATTCGCTGGCGAGAGCCACGACCGGGTCGAGGCGCGCGGCCTTGCGCGCCGGCGCGTAGCCGAACACGAGCCCCGTCGCCGCCGCGCAGCCGAACGCGAGCAGCATCGGAGCCGCTGTGAACGTCACCGGCGTATCGAACGCCTGGATGGCGAAACCGGCGGCGACGCCGCCCGCGATACCCACCAGTCCGCCGATTCCCGAAACGACGACAGCCTCCGACAGGAACTGACGCAGGATGTCGCGCTGGCGCGCCCCCGTCGCCATGCGGATGCCGATCTCGCGCGTCCGCTCCGTGACGCTGACCAGCATGATGTTCATGATGCCGATGCCGCCGACGAGCAGAGAAATCGCGGCGACCGATCCGAGCAGGATGGTCATCGTGTTCTGCGCGGCCGACGCGGTTTCCATCACCTCGGTCATGTTGCGGATGCGGAAATCTTCGCTGCCGTGTCGAGCGGTAAGAATCTTGGTCACCGCGTCCTGCGTCGCGTCGATTTCGGAAACGTCGGCGACGGCGACGGTGATCGAGCGCAGATAGTTCTGCCCGAACAGGCGCAGGCTTCCGGTCGACAAGGGCACGAAGATCACGTCGTCGGCGTCCTGACCGTATGAGGTCGCGCCCTTCTGGCTCATCACGCCGATCACCTGAAACGGCACGTTCTTGATCAGGATGTATTGCCCGATGGGGTCGCCGCCGCCGGGCAACAGATTGTCGACGACGGTCTGACCCAGCACGGCGACCGGTGCGTACGACCGTTCGTCTTCGGCGGTGAAAAACGTGCCGCGCGCCACCGGCCACGAGCGCGTGTCGGGCAGATCGGGCGAAGTCGCATCGGCGGTGGTCTGATAATCCTGATCGCCGAGGCGCGCGGTGACCGTGCCCTGGTTCTCGGGAAGCGCGTAGTCGATGTTGGGCAGCGTCCGGATGGCTTCCACATCGGCGGGAACGAGCGTGGTGACGTTGCCGCCGACGCCGCGCTGACCGGGCACGCCGGGCCGCACCAAGAGCAGGTTCGTTCCCATCGAACCGATCTGCGACAGTACCTGCTGGCGCGCGCCTTCTCCGATGGCGAGCATCGCCACCACCGAACCCACGCCGATGACGATGCCAAGCAGCGTTAGAATCGTGCGAAAAACGTTTGCTCGCAACGCGCGCAGGGCCATGCGCAGACTTTCGGATACGCCCGACATACCGAGCGCCGGTCCGCCGCCTTCGGCGGCCGCCATGTCGAGCAACGCGGCGTCGCGTGCGGGCGCCTGAGCGCCGCTGTCGGAAACGATTTGGCCGTCGCGGATTTCGATGACACGGCGCGCCTGCTTGGCGACGTTGGGATCGTGGGTGATCAGGATCACGGTGTGCCCGGCATCAGCCAGCGCATGCAGTTGCGCCATCACTTCCGCGCCGCTTTTCGTGTCCAACGCGCCGGTCGGTTCGTCGGCCAGAATGATACGCCCGCCGTTCATCAATGCGCGTGCGATGGAGACGCGTTGCTGCTGACCGCCGGAAAGCTGACTCGGCCGGTGGTCCATGCGCTCGCCGAGACCGAAGCGCTTCAGAAGTTCGGCGGCGCGCGCTGCGCGTTCGTGATGCGGCATGCCGGCATACACGGCCGGCACTTCGACGTTCTCGAGCGCGGTGGCGTTGGAGAGAAGATTGTAGGTCTGGAACACGAAGCCGAACGCCTCGCGCCGCAGCCAGGCGAGTTCGTCGGCGTCGAACCCGGACACGTCGTCGCCGCTGAACAGATATTGTCCGCTGGTCGGCTTATCGAGGCAGCCGATGATGTTCATCAGGGTGGTCTTGCCCGACCCGGACTGGCCCATGATGGCGACGAATTCGCCCACGCCGATCGACAGCGACACGCCGCGCAGCGCGTCCACGCGCACGCCGCCGTCGGTGACGAAAGTCTTCCTGATGTCGACGAGCTCGATGGCCGGCGTCAGCGCCGACGCCGTGCCGCGGTCGCGATAGGGCGAGAGTTCATTCACAGACGTCCACCGAAGCCGCCGCGTCCGCCTTGCCCGCGCTGGCGATTGCCGCCGCTGTTTTCCGGTTCGGCCTGCTTGGTGCCGGCGATGACGCGTTCGCCTTCCGACAACCCCGACACGATTTCGGCGGTGACGCGGTTGGACGTGCCCACGTGCACACGCCGCACCTCGGTCGAGCCGCCGTCCGTGACCACAGTGACCCATGCCGGGCGTGGCTGGTTGGTATCGCGGGGCGCGCGCTGTCCCGCCCCTTGGCCGCGATGCTGACCCTGACCGCGCGTGCCGCCCGCCGCATCGGGCCTGCCGTAATGGATGGCCGCCACCGGCACGGTGATTACGTTCTTCGCCGACGAGGCGACGAAGAACACTTGCGCCGTCATCTGCGGCAAGAGTTGTCCCGTCGGATTCTCGACGTCGAACAGCGCCGTGTAGAGCACGACGTTGTTCACCACTTCCGGCGTGGGCAGGATCTGGCGCAGCGTGCCGGTCCAGCGTTTGTTGGGTGTGCCCAGCGTCGTGAAATACGCGGGCATGCCGGCGCGGAGCTTCGGCACGTCGGCTTCCGACACCTGCGTCCACACCGTCATCGTGGACAGATCGCCGATGCGCAAAATCACCGGCGCTGTCTGCGAGGCGTTCAACGTCTGGCCCTGCAACGAGGTGATGGACACCACCGTGCCCGACATCGGCGCATAGATCTTCGAATAGCCGAGCGTCGCCGCGTCGCCGTTCAATTGCGCCTGCGCCTGCGCGATCTGCGCCCTCACGCCCGCAACCTGCGCATCGGCGGATTTCGCCGCGGCTTCCGCCACCTGATAGGTGTCCCTCGGCGTCGCGCCGATTTTCAGAAGCGCCGCCTGACGCGCCTGTTGCGCATGTGCGAGGTTGGCCTGCGCCTGCTTTTCGACCAGCGACGCCTGCAACGCGTTCAGCGAATCGCGATCGGCCTGCACCTTTTGCGCCTGCACGGTGGAATCGATCTCGGCCAGGAACTGACCCTTGGTCACTGTGTCGCCGACCTTCACCGCCAGCGTCTTCAACTGGCCCGACACCTGCGCGCCGACGTCGACGTAATCCTTCGGCTGCAGCGCGCCGAGCGCGGTGACCGTGTCTTCGATGTCGCCGCGCGTCACCGTGACGACGATCGGCTCACCGCCGGACGAGGACTCGCCACCGAACAGCCAATACGCACCGGCCAGCAACGCAACCAACCCGATCGCGCCCCACACCACGGGCCGCCGAACCGCCACGCCCATGCGCGCGGCCAAGCCGCGCCTTACGGGTGGCGGCGTTGCTTCGCCCGCCCGAGCCTTCCTGATGCGCGCCAGATCGTCGATGGCCATGGGTCAATCCGCAGAGAGTACGCCAAATGCTAGTCTTCCGGCCTGAACGCCGGATGACTTGACCCGTCAGCCGCCAGTCACAATATAACCCGACCCATTCGCTAGGTTTTGTCGATGTTGTCCCAAAAAGCCCGTTATGCCCTGCGCGCGCTGTTCGTGCTCGCGCAACGGCCCGCGGGCCAGCCGGTGATGATCGCCGAGGTTGCCGAGGCGGCAAAGGTGCCGCGCAAATTCCTGGAGCAGATCCTTCTCGATCTGAAACGCCGCGGCATCGTGCATTCGATGCGCGGGAAGTTCGGCGGCTACACGCTGGGCCGGCCGGCTGACCAGATCAGCTTCGCCGAAGTCATCCGCGTCATCGACGGGCCATTGGCCTTGAGCCCGTGCGCCAGTCAGACGGCGTACAAACGCTGCGCCGATTGCATCGACGAGACCGTGTGCGCCATCCGCAAGGCGATGCTGGAAGTGCGCGCCTCGACCTCCGACATTCTGGAACGCACCAAGATTTCGAGCGCCTTCAGCGAACCCGTGCGCGAACGTTCGCGCGGGCGTTCGCACGCGGCACAGGAGAACGTGTGATGCTGGAGCTTCGTCCCAATTGCGAATGCTGCAACCGCGATCTGCCGCCGGAGGCGGAGGCGATGATCTGCACCTTCGAATGCACGTTCTGTCCCGATTGCGCGAACGGTGTGCTGAAGGGTGCGTGCCCGAACTGTGGCGGGAATTTTTCGCCGCGTCCCATCCGCCCGGCCGCGATGCTGGCGAAATATCCGCCGTCGGATAAGCGCGTGTTCAAGCCGCAGGGCTGCGGCCGCGCCGCGTGATCGCTGGCCTTGTGCTCGCGGGCGGATTGGCCCGCCGCATGGGCGGGGAAAAGGCGCTGCTGCCGCTGAAGGGAAAGCCGCTGATCGCGCATGTGATCGAACGGGCGAAACCGCAGGTCGACGTGCTGGCGATCAACGCCAACGAGGCGCGCGACTATCGCCATTTTGGTTGCGCGGTCGTACCCGACATCATCGAAGGATTTCTCGGCCCGCTCGCGGGCGTGATGGCGGGGCTCGCCTGGGCCACGCGCGAACACGGCGCGCGCTGGCTGGTGACGTTCGCCTGCGACACGCCGTGGTTTCCAACCGATGTCGCGCCGCGGCTGGTTGCCGAAGCGGAAGCGCGCGACGTTCCGGTTGCCGTCGCCAGCGCCGGCGCCCAGCATTATCCAACGTTCGCGGCGTGGCGCGCGGATCTGATGGATTCCGTGGAGGATGCCCTGACCAAGCAGGCGATCCGCAAGATGGACGATTTCGTCGCGCTGCATTTGAACGTGCGCGTGACGTTCGACGCGGACGGCGAGCCGTTCTTCAACATCAACACGCCGGAGGACCTCGCGCGCGCTGAGGCGATCGCGCGCTCAAGTAGCGAAGCGGTAGCGCGAAAATCATGAGCGACGACTGGCTCCGGCAACGGCCCCAAGGCGAATTTGCGACGACGCGGCTGACGCGCGCGGGCGCCGAAGAATCACGCCGCACCATCGCCAACGAAGTGCCCGTGGCGCTGGAGTACGACGGCCAGCCCTACGCGGTGATGATGGCAACGCCCGCTGATCTGGAAGATTTCGCGGTCGGGTTTTCCTTGACGGAACGGTTGGTCGCGCGCGCGGGCGACATCGCGCGGATCGACATCCGTTCCGCCGAGCGCGGCATTGCCATCGACATTCGGCTGGAAAAGCCGGCATCGGAAAAACTGGTGACGCGCCAGCGCGCGCTGGTCGGGCAATCGGGCTGCGGCATTTGCGGCATCCAGACGCTGGACGAGGCGGTGCCGAAACTGCCCGTGCTGACTGCGGCGCCGAAGGTCAAGTCCGCTGCGCTGTTCGATGCGCTGTCGCGGCTCACCTCGCACCAGAAGCTGAACGAAGCGACCGGGGCGGTGCATGCCGCCGCATTCTGCCAGACCGACGGTTGCATCGTGGTGGTGCGCGAGGATGTGGGCCGCCACAACGCGCTCGACAAGCTGATCGGGCATCTCGCGCGCAACCGCGCCGATGCAGCGGATGGGTTTGCCCTGCTGACCTCGCGCTGCAGTTACGAACTGGTGCAGAAGGCGGTGATTTCGCGCATTCCCGTGCTGGCGACGATTTCGGCGCCGACGGAACTCGCGGTTACCATCGCGAACGAAAGCAAGCTGACGCTGATTGCGCTGGCGCGCCCCGACTCAATGCTGGTGTTCAACGACCCGTTTGGCTGCATCCAGAGCTGACGAAAATCGGGTCAGTTCTGGATCGCAACGATCCGGTTCTTGAGCTGGCCGATTTTTGAGATCGTGCAAACCATCACGTCACCGCTCGCGAGCCATTTCGGAGGATCCATGGCGAAGCCCACCCCCGACGGCGTGCCGGTAGCGATGATGTCGCCGGCCTCCAACGTCATCCCCGCCGACAGATCGGCGACGATGCGCGGGATGTCAAAGATCATCTGGCGCACATGCGCGCGCTGGCGTTCTTCGCCATTGATGGTGATAGAGAGTTCGAGTTCTGTGGGATCGGAAATGTCGGCGCGCTCGACGATGCACGGGCCGACGGGGCAGGTGGTGTCCAGCGACTTCCCCTTGAACCACTGGCCGTGCATGCGTTGCAGGTCTCGGGCGGAGACATCGTTGACGATGGTGTAGCCGAAAATGTGGTCCCACACGCCTTCCGGCGCGATGTCGCGGCCTTCCTTGCCGATGACGATTCCGAGCTCGACCTCGTAATCCATTTTGGGCGAAACCTTGGGGTTGAAGCGCACGTCGGCGTCCGGCCCGATCACGGCATGCGTCGCCTTGGTGAAGAATTGCGGCACGGTGGGAATGTCGCTCGACGTGCCGAGCGCCTTCGCGCCTTCGGCAACGTGATCGACATAGTTTCGCCCGACGCAAAACACGTTGCGCACGGGATGCGGAATCGGCGCCTCCAGCTTCACGTCGGTCAGCGAAAGAATGGCCTTCGGAAATTCGCCGGCGCGCGCCGCCAGCGAACGAATTTCAGCGAGCGCAGCATCGCCGCCCCGGATAATGGAAAGAAGAGACGATGTATCCGATCGCGCACCGCCATCGCGCGCGACCGACGCGATGTCGAACACGCGATCGCCGTCCAGGAGCACGCCGGGATGCAAAACGCTGTTGCGGCGAAAGGTGACGAACTTCATCGGGCGCGCTCCGGAAGGGCCACGCTTTGTAGTGAGCGTGCGCGCAACAAGAAAGGGCCGGTCCGAAGACCGGCCCTCCTTCACTAACATCCGCCGTTCGCTAGAACTTCGTCTGCTGGTTACCCTGTTTGTTTTCGCCTTCGGGGCGCTGCTGCCCGCCGCCGCCGGGGTTCGGCTGAATGCGTTCCGTCGTCGACGGGTTGCCGCGGTCGGAGCCCTGCTGATTCTGCTGGCCCATGCCCTGATTCAGGTTCTGCTGTTGCTTGTTCTTGTCCTGATTCATCTGGTCCTCTTTGTTACTCACACCAAGAGGTAACGCCTTGATCCATAAGGGGTTGCGGCCACGCTTCGCGGCCAAGCCCAAGAAGAAAACAAGACTTTATTGGGCCGCGTCGAGCGCGGGTTCTACCGCCGGTCGAGGCTTCGTCTGCGGATCGGCGAAAATGAGCGTCACCGTTGTGCCGCCATCGGGACGCGGCACGACTTGCACCGAACCGTTCACCTGGTTTGCGAACGCGAGCGACAGCCGCGAGCCGACGCCGCGTTGGCCTTCGCCTTCGGCGAAACCGATACCGTTGTCGGTGATGGAAAGAGCAAGCTCACCGGGTTCGCGCGGCTCTAGCGTGACACGGATCGTGCCGCCCGGCTGGCCGGCCGGAAACGCGTGCTTGAAGATGTTGGTGAGCGCTTCGACGGTGAAGAGTGTCAGGGGCACTGCGAGGTCGCTCGGCGCCTCGCGCGCGACGAGGTCGAATTCCAACTTCACGTCGCGCCGGTCGCCGCCGAAGCCTTCATGGATTTGTTCGGTCAGGTCGTGCAACAGCCGTTTCAGATCGACGGACACCTGATCCTCGATCTCGTGCAGGATGCGGTGCACCAGCGCCAGCGCATTGACGCGCACTTGCGCCTGCTTCAGCGCGTCGCGTGCGACCGGATCCTTAAGCTGCGATGCCTGGAGCGAGAGCAGACTCATCACAATCTGCAAATTGTTTTTCACCCGGTGATGCGTTTCCTTGATCAGCATCGTCTTGGTGGCGACGGCATCGCGCAGGCGTTTGTCGCGGTCCTGCACCGCTGCCGCCATGGTGGCGAAGGTCTCACCCAGTTGCCGGAACTCGGCCGGCGCATCGTCGAGCGCCGCGGGCCGGATGTTGTAGTGGCCGCGCGCATACGCCATGGCCATGCGCCTCAGATAGCCGATCCACCGCGTCACCTGACGGTCGGTGGCAATCCAGATTGCCATCGACGCAAGGCCGAGCATCAGGATCGGCAAGAGTAAGTCCGTCGCCACGCGAATGTAGGTCCACGAGAACAGATCGGAATCGGGCATGGCGAAGGCGATGAAGACGTCGTCATCAACCAGCGGAGCGAGCGCATAGCTCCACGCTTCTCTGCCCGGGCCTTTGGCTGGCAACAGGCTGCGGTTGATCGCGTCCGGCTTTACGCCGCGCTTGAACACGATCGCGGCGGTGCGCTGGTCGTTCGCCGCGATCAGCGTTCCCGTCTTGTCGAACAGGGCTACCACGCTGCCTTCCGGGAGCCGCTTGGTCCGCAGCATCGTCGTCAGCCACTCGGTCTCGATGCCCATGACCAGGACGCCGTCGAACGCGCCGTTGGTCTGGTGCAGTGGAAGCACGGTCGCCAGCGCGCGGTGGCCCGCTCTGCGCGCCTGCACCTGCTGGCTGATGAAGAATCCGGGACTGCGCTGCGCTTCCGGCCACCACGCTTGCTGCGACACGTTCTTGTTCATGGGTGGCAGCGCCGAACACAGCACGCTGCCGCCCGCGTCAACGCGCGCGATGTTGATGAAGTCCTTCAGCGCGCGCAGGGCCTCCGCCAGCGCGCCATTGCATGGGGCCGATCCGTCGCGGACCTCCGGCTGGTTGGCTAGCGCGCGCAGCACCTGTTCGGCGGAGGCGAGCACGTTCTGCTCATCGGCGGAGGCGGCGCGCGCGGTCTGGATCAGGCGGTCGCGCACATCGTCGATGTCGCGTTCGACGCGATCGATGCCTTGCAGAACGCTGACGACGGCAACGGGCGTGAGGGCAATGACAACGGTTAGCGCGAGACGAAGACGAAGCGACCAGCGTTCACGAACCGGCTCGCCGCTTTCCGTCGGGGACGTGTTCCGGCGTGACCAGCTCGTCCAGCTGGGCCATGATCTCACGGCTCGCCTCCCCGCCCGGGGGGCGCGGCTCGGTGGACGCCGGACCCGTGCCGTCCAGCGACGCGGTCAGGGCCTTGCGTGCGCGTGCCACCCGGCTCTTCACCGTGCCCACCGCGCAGTTGCAGATCGCCGCCGCGTCCTCGTATGAAAAGCCGCCGGCTCCCACGAGGATCAGGGCTTCGCGTTGTTCGTTCGGCAATTGCCGCAAGGCCCGCGCCGTATCCGAAAGCTGGACCGCCCAAGTCTGTTCTCCCTTTGGAGCGGGAACGCGCTCGGCGGCTCCTTCGTCCCATGGGGCCTGCCGCCAGGCGCGCCGGCGGTCCGAGTAAAACTGGTTGCGCAGGATGGTGAACAACCATGCCTTGAGATTCGATCCAGCGCGGAAGGTATCGCGCGATTGCCAAGCCTTGGCGAGGGCCTCCTGGGCAAGGTCGTCGGCTGTTTCCCGGTCGCCGCAAAGCGAACGCGCAAAGGCGCGCAGAAATGGAACAAGGCCCAACAGGCCGTCCCGAAATTCCTTTTCGGGATTGCCGCCGGCCGGCGAGGGCCGGTCGCTCTCGCGCTCTGTCAGGTCGGTTTCTGCCGGCTTCACGTCGGCTTCTTCCCTTTTGTCTCGGCTGTGTCGAGCTGATGCAGGAGATCGAGAATGTCCTGCGGAATCGGCTCCTGGACGACGTCGTCGAACATGCGCCGGAGTTCGCGCCCAATGGCGCGCTGGCGGGCCCGCGCGGCAATAATCTTGTCCCGCTCGCTTTGCTCTTTCTTCAAGTCTGAAATCCCGCCCCTTCCGTGCGCCGAGGGCCCATTCCAGTGCCTGGTGTCCATGCCAGCGCCCCGCAAAGGGCGCCCCCGCGCCCTGCCAAACTCAAGAAGTGATTCACGCCAGCCAAAAACGCCTTCATAGCCAAGAGGTTCCCATGGAACTTTTCCACGAATCGGCCGTATCGTACGGCTGGAACCGGGGTGCACACCAATGAACATCACCGATGCTTTGGCGCCGCATTTACCTTATCTGCGCCGCTATGCGCGCGCTCTCACCGGCTCGCAGCCGAGTGGCGATGCCTATGTGCGGGCGGCGTTGACCGCGCTCCTGGCCGGCAAGTCTGAGTTACCCACAGAACTTCCACCCCGGGTGGCACTCTATCGCCTTTTCCACGCCATCTGGTCGGCGTCGGGCGAACAACTCGACGACGTGCAGCCTCTGGGAGGCGAGATCAATCCTGAGGAACGGCTGCGTGCGCTGTCGGCGTCCGATCGCGCGGCGCTGTTGCTGACCGCGGTCGAAGGCTTTTCGCTTTCCGAAGCCGGACAGATTCTCGACGAGGAACCGGAAGAGGTGGAGCGTTCGATCGTCGAAGCGCAAAAGGCGATCGAGCGCCAACTCGCTTCGCGCGTGCTCATCATCGAAGACGAATCCATCATCGCGCTCGATCTCGAAAACCTGGTCGGCGAACTCGGCCACAAGGTTGTCGGTACCGCGGCGACGCGCGACGAGGCCGTCAACAAGGCGCGTTCGCAAAAGCCCGGGCTCATTCTCGCGGACATCAATCTTGGTGAAGGCGGTTCCGGCATCGATGCGGTCAGCGAGATCCTGCGCAGCTTCGATATTCCGGTGATTTTCATCACCGCCTATCCGGAACGGTTGCTGACAGGTGAACGGCCGGAGCCGACCTATTTGATTACCAAACCCTTCCTGCCCGAAACGGTACAGGCGACCATCGGACAGGCGCTTTTCTTCCATTCAATCAAGCGACAAGCCGCCTAAGAGTCAGCTTGGCCGGAACTGTGACGGGCATGAAGCGTTGTTCTCCCGACGGGCCAAGAAAGCCGGGAGGTGTAGTCATGGCAAGGCGTAGAAGCAGAAAGACCAACGGACATAGTCACGATTTGGAAGCGCGGCTGGATTCGCTGCGCGACGATTTGGGCGCACTGCAGAGCGATTTGCGCGGTCTCTTGAGCGACGCCGGCGCAGCCGCCAATGGCCACGTGCAGGATGCCGTGAAAGGCGCCCTGCGCTCGGTCGAAGATGTTGCCGACAGCATCGAAGAATGGGGTGCAGACAACGTGGAATCGGTGCGTGATGTGGTGCGCAGCCAGCCGCTGGCCGCGGTCGCGCTGTCGATGAGCGCGGGCGCATTGATCGGCGCTCTGTTTCTGCGCCGTTAAGAACGTGTCCTTCGTCGAATCGCAGGCCGTCCGCGCGGTCCTGGTGTTCACGCTCGTCGCGATCGTGTTCACCGGAGTGCTGTTCGCGGGCGGCGCGATTTTTTTAGCGCTCACCCTCGCCGTCGAGATGTGGGCCGCTGCGGCGATCACGGCGCTGATCCTGTTAGGTTCTGCCTTCGCAGCAGCGGCCGTCGTCCGGGCGCGCGGTCAGCGGCCCGTCCAGAAGGTGGTGCCGGAGCCGGCTGCAGTCGCGCCTGACGCCGCCGCAATGACCATGATCGCCGGCATGGCGCGGGAAAAGCCGCTGTTGGCGGTTCTCTTGGCCGGTGTGCTCGGCGCGGCAGGGACCATTATTCAACACAAGACACGCGTGAATTAGGCCTCGGAACCGCCAGCGCGGCGGTTCGTTGTGGCAGTGGTTGTTCCGGATCAGACAAAGCGAAGCCCGGACCATGCGCGGCCACACTATGCAAAGCCTTGTCGCAGTTGTGCTTTTGCTGCTTGTCACCCTTGTGATGTGGGAATCGGAGCCCCCGTTGGCGGGCCGTCAGGTTGCCTGTGCCGGGGCCATCTGTGGAGACCTGCCCTAGTAGAAAATATTTTGGAACCGGGGGAACCGGGTCGGGCCCCGACGCATTTTGTACCCGAGCGGGCCCCGATCCAGGCTACGTCAAATTGCCCCCCTCGACAGTCGGCATCGGCGGTCCGCTCGCGTTTTCTCAAACGCTGAAGTGCCCTCGGCCCCAATCGGGGCCGATTGCTTTTGGACGCTCGATTGGTCAGCTGATCAGCACGCCCGGAGGCGCGCTAGTTGGCACGGACGTCCTAGACGTTCAATGCGTAGAGGATCGCAAACGCCACCAGCGAAAGGATCAGGCTGGCCGCGAGGACAAGTCGAACGTGTCCTGACGTCTCGCCTTGGCGCGCGTCTTCCGGGGAAAGAACGGGCGCGTGCTCGGCATGATCGAACTGACGATCGTAATGAAGGGCATCAGCCATGGCGAAACTCCGTGAACCATTCCGTTTGGAAACGTCCCCGAAGGATGGTGGTTTCGGCTTGGCCTTGGACGGCCGCGCGATCTTGTCCGTAACGCAAACAATGCATTAACGATGGGGGCGCGTCATCCGTTGCTACGCTTGCGCGCACCATCGTCATCGCTGGCGCCATCGCTGAGTTCGCTCAACGCCCGGCGCACCTGATCGACAAGTTCAGGTTCCGAATTGCTCGCGACCATCCGGCTTTCCCACGCGCGCAGCACGTCGCGGCGATCCGCGTCCGAAAGGCGGCGGTCGCGCAAAACGTCGTTCGGCGTACGGTAGAACCGGCCCGGGTCCGCCTTTGCATCTTCAAGGAATTTCTCGCGTTTCACTATCCTGGACTCCGGCGGCTTGACGAGACAACGCATCCGCGCAAGCAAGTGTTCCAGCCAAGCTAGACAGAAGGCAGTTCGACATGGCGGCGAAGCGTGGCGCACCCCGGTCCAAAAAAAAGGCCGACGCGCATCCGAAATCCGAGATCAAACCGGCGCGCATTCCGGGGTTGAGCAACCGGCCGGTGTGGCAGGGACATTTGCGCCTGTCGCTGGTCAGTTGTCCGGTGGCGCTGTTCAACGCGACGTCGCGGTCGAACGACATCTCGTTTCATCTGCTCAACCCGGAAACCAACAACCGCATCCGCATGATACCGACCGATCCCGAAACCGGGCCGGTCGAACGTTCATCGCTGGTGAAGGGTTATGAGATCGAGAAGAACCGCTATGTGATCCTGGACGAAGAGGATCTGGATTCCGTCAAGCTGCAGACCACGCACACGCTTGACATCGAGAATTTCGTCGACGAGGATTCCATCGATCGCATTTTCTGGGACAATCCCTATCTTCTGTTGCCCGGCGACGAGATGGCGGTGAGCGCCTACGGCGTGATCCGCGAGGCGATGAAAGACGCCAAGCGCGTCGCACTTGGCCGGGTGGTGATGCACACGCGCGAACGCCTGATGGCGCTGGAACCGCGCGGCAAGGGTATCCTCGCCTATTCGTTGCGCATGCGGAACGAAGTGGTTGACGTCGAGAAGGCGTTCGAAACGATCCCGGAAGAGAAACTCGACCGCCGCATGATCGACATCGCCGAACAGATCATCGAACAGCAGGAAGGCGAGTTCGACACCAGCGGATTCAAGGACCGCTATGAAGAGGCGTTGCGCGACCTGATCGAGCGCAAGGAAAAAGGCGAGAAGACCACCGTCGCCGCGCCGCCGCCGGATACGTCGAACGTCATCGATCTGATGGACGCGTTGCGCAAAAGCCTGAAGGGTAAGGGCGCAGCGGCGGCGAAACCGAAGGCGGCCGCGAGCAAGGCGAAAAAGAAAAAGGCGGGGTAGGCCGCTACATCTTGTCGAGTTTCTTGCGCGCCAATTCCAGCGCGACCGCGGATTTGTGCAGGTCCTTCCACGGATCCGCGCGTTTCAGGAAACTCTTCGCGGTCAGGATGGTCGAGCCCTTCGGATCGAGACGCGCACTCACCTGGTTCCACGGGATCGGAAGCGCAATCGTGGCGCCCGGCCGGCCGCGCGGACTGTACGGCCCGACCGCGGTCGACGTGCGGTCATTGCGCAGATAGTCGAGAAAAATGCGCCCCCTGCGCACCTTCTTCGACATATTGGTCGTGTATTTGTCGCGCGCGTCGGCGGCCATTTTCTCGCAAAGCAGGCGCGCGAATTCCTTCGCCGGCGGCCAGGCGAGCTTGTTCTTCGGCGTGCCCTTGATCGCCGTCACGACGTGAATGCCCTTGCCGCCGGTGGTTTTCACAAAGGTGGCGAGACCGCACGCCTGCAACCGTTCGCGCAATTCCTTCGCCGCATCGATAACGCGCGCGAACGGCAGGCCTTCTTCCGGATCGATATCGAAGATCAGAATCTCCGGTGTTTCCGGATCGTTGGGCAGGCAGCCCCACGGATGCATCTCGGTGACGCCGAACTGCGCCAGCTCCAGCAGCCCCTTGAGATCATCGACGAACAGATACGGCTTCACCTCGCCCTTGGCGCGGATGGGATGGACGAACTTCATTCCCGGCAGGATATGGCGCTGGTAGAACAGCTGACCGTTGATGCCGTCCGGCGCGCGCACGATGGAGAGCGGCCGGCCCGCGATGTGCGGCAGCATGAGGTCGGCGGCGGCTTCGAAATAGTTGGCGAGATCGAGCTTGGTCACCGGCCGCGCGCCGTCGTGCGCCGGCCAGAGCGGCTTGTTGGCATGCGTGATGGTAACGCCGCCGACAACGGCATCCTCTTTCGAGGTGACGCTCTTCGTCGTGACAATCGCGGACTTCTTTTTCACCTCGGCCTCCTCTTTGCGGACCTTGGTTTCGCTGGGCGCGGCAACGGCGCGCTCGCGGGTCACCGCCTTCGCCGGCTTGTCGGCACGCAAACCCTTGAACGCTGCCTGCCGCACGTTGCCATCGTGCGTGAACCCGGCGAACTCGATTTCAGCAACGAGTTTGGGCTCGACCCAGTTCACTTCTTTCGGGCGCGGTGGTTTCGGACCGGCCTCGAACGGTGACGTCGGCCGTTTCAATGGGCGCAACGCTTTCAACAGATCGGGTGCGTTTCGTGCGTTGAAACCGGTGCCGACATTGCCGACATATGTAAACTTGCCGTTGTCGTACACGCCGACGCAGAGCGACCGCATCGTGTTGGCGTCGCCCCACCAGCCGCCAATCACCACTTCCTGCCCGCCGCGGCATTTCGATTTCACCCAGAAATCGCCGCGGCCCGTCGCGTACGGCGCGGTCAGGCGTTTCGAGATGATGCCTTCCAGCCCCATCTCGCATGCGCCCTTCAGCATTTCGGCACCAGAATTGGTGAAATGTCTGACGTAATGGACGCGCGGCGGGATGCGCGCCTGCTTCAACAGTTGTTCCAGCACCTGCTTGCGTCCCGACAGCGGCTGATTGCGGAAGTCGTTGCCGTCAAGGAACAGAAGATCGAACACATAGAAGATCAGATGATCGGTCTTGCCGTCCGACAGCGCGATTTGCAGCCGGCCGAAATCGGGCCCGCCTTTGTCGTCGAGCGCACAGACTTCACCGTCGATCACGCAATTGGGAAGGCGCGCCGCGTCACGGACGATTTCGGGAAACTTGTCGCTCCAGTCCAGGCCCTTGCGCGTGCGAAAGCGGGCGCGGCCATTCTCGACGCGCAACTGCATGCGGTAGCCGTCGAATTTCACTTCGTGCGCCCAGCCGACGCCGTTGGGCGGCGCGTCAACGAGGCGCGCGAGCTGGGGCTCGATGAAGGGTGGCATTGCCGCCTTCTTCAGCGGCGGGCGGTTTTCCGCACTACTTTGCTTTTTGGGCGGCGCGGCGACGATGACGTTGGGGAATTCTTTTTTTTTACGCCGCGCGCGGCCGCGACCTTCGCCGCCCCCTGGCTGAAGCTCTTGGCGGGGCGGTTGGAATGCCAGACGCGGCCGCGTTTGTTGGCGGCGATCTCTTCCAGCGTGCGTCCGGTTTTCACGGACGTTGTCTCGCTCGCCAACTCTTCGGCGTAGCCGGGCTTGGCGAACTCGTCGTTCTCTTTAATCAGCAACCAATTGTGACGGACCTTGCGGCCGAACTTGACAGGCTCGTCCTTCAGCCGGATCAGCGCCCATTTGCCGTGCATGCGCTCGCCGTCCATCACGATCTTCAATTGGCCCTTGGCGATCTCGCGCTGGGGATTGTCGCCCTGCGGCGCCCAGGTCCCGCGATCCCACAGCTGCACCGTGCCGCCGCCGTATTCGCCGGCGGGGATCACGCCTTCGAACGTGCCGTATTCGATCGGATGGTCTTCGACTTCGACCGCCAGACGCTTGGTCGCCGGATCGAGCGACGGTACTTTGGTGACCGCCCAGCTCTTGTAGACGCCGTCGAGTTCGAGGCGGAAATCGAAATGCAGGCGCGTCGCGTCATGGCGCTGGATGACGAAGCGCAGCTTGCTTTTCTTGCCGCGTTCGATTTTGCCGCGCGGTTCGGACGTGACCTTGAAGTCGCGCTTCTGGTGATAGAGATCGAGCTTCGCCATCGCTACGCCAGCAACAATACCGCAAAGGCCGGATCGGTTGCCATCCAAGACTCGCGCATGCTCCAACCCGCTTCGGCCGCCAGCGCGATGAAATCGTCGATCCGGTATTTGTGCGAGTTCTCGGTGTGGATGGTTTCGCCTTGGGCGAAATCGAAGCGCCGTCCGGCGATGGTGGCCGACTGCGCGCGTGTCGAGGCCAGATGCATCTGGATGCGCCCTTCGTGCGCGTTCCAGATGACGCGATGATCGAAGGAAGAAAGATCGAAGTCGCCGTCGAGCGAACGGTTGATGCGCGCGAGCAGATTCTTGTTGAAGGCGGCCGTCACGCCCTCCGCGTCGTCGTAGGCGGCGAGCAGCGTATCGACACTCTTCACCAGATCGATGCCGATGATGAACTGCGAATCCGGCCCCAGCGTCGCGCGTACCAGGCGCAGGAATTTCAGCGCTTCGGGCCTGGACATATTGCCGATGGTGGAGCCCGGGAAGAACCCGATCAGCGGCGCGTCATCCCCGATGGGAGGAATGTCGAATGTCTCGCTGAAGTCGGCGACGACCGGCGACACCTGAAGCCGCCGGTATCTGGCGGCGATGTCCTGTGCAACGTTGGCCAGATGGTCGCCGCTAATGTCGACCGGCACGTAGGCGAGCAGATCCATCGCATCCAGCAGAATGCGCGTCTTGATACTCGAGCCGCTGCCGAGCTCAACCAGTACCGATTCCGTCGGCACTAGCCGCGCGATCTCGGGCGCCGCGCTCTTCAGGAGCGTCGTTTCCGTGCGCGTAAGGTAGTATTCCGGCAGTTCGCAGATGGCGTCGAACAGCAGCGAGCCCTCGCGGTCGTAGAAATATTTGCAGGGCAGCGTCTTCGGCGTCGCCGACAAACCGTCCCACACATCGTTCCGGAAAGTATTGTCGCGCGGAGCACCGACACGCGCGCACGGCGCATCCAGCGCCAGCCGCAATCCGGTGAACTGCCAGCGTTGATTCGGGTAGAAGAAGTTGCGGTACGTTGCGCGGACATGATCGTCCGGTGTCACGCATGAGCCGCCGCGCAGCACCAGCTGATTGATCATGAACTTGCCGTTGTACTCGCCGACAGCGCCTTCGCGTGGGCGGAAGCCGGGGTAGCGCGCATAGGCGCTGGCCGTCCACTCCCAAGCGTCACCGAACATCTGTTGCAGGCCAGACTTTCCGCACGGCGCCAGCGGACGCAAATATCCATGGCCGCACAGATTGCCCTCCACCGGCAACCCTGCAGCGGCGCTCTCCCATTCCGCTTCGCTCGGCAGGCGCGCGCCGCGCCAGCGCGCGAACGCGTCGGCTTCGTAGAAACTGATGTGTGTGACGGGGGCGTTCGGCTCGACCGGCAAGAGGCCCGCCAGCGTCATCGCGTGCCACGCGCCGTCGGTCTCGCGCCAGTAAAGCGGCGCGTTCCAGCCTTCGCGTTGAGCCGTCTGCCAGCCGTCCGACAACCAATGGCGCGGCTCGCGATAGCCGCCCGCGGCCATGAATTCCAGCCACTCGCCGTTACTGATCAATCGGTTGGCCAGGCGATACGGTTCCAGAAATACGCGGTGCCGCGGGCCTTCGTTGTCGAAAGCGAATCCGTCGGCGTCGTGTCCGATCTCGATCAGCCCGCCATCGATGTCGATGAATGCCATCTCTGCCGGATCGCGCACCATGGCGGGCACGAACGGCGCATACGCCGGGAACGTCGGGTTCTGCGCGAAAGCGTGCAGGATGTCGGTCAGCAGCAATTCCTGATGCTGCTGTTCGTGGTGCAGGCCGAGTTCGATCAATGCGGCGACTTCCGGTTCGCTTGCCGTGGCCGATGTCATGAACCGCGCCATCGCCTCATCCACGTGTTGGCGGTAGTCGGAAATCTCCGCCGCCGTGGGCCGCGTGATGGCCCCGCGTTCAGGCCGCGGATGGCGGGCACCCACTGCCTCGTAATACGAGTTGAACAGATAATTGAAGCGCTCGTCGTATGCCCGATAGCGCGGATCGAAGCGACGCAGGATGAACGTCTCGTAGAACCACGTCGTATGCGCGCGATGCCATTTGGCTGGACTCGCGTCCGGCATCGACTGGACGTTCTGGTCCTCCGGCGAGAGCGGCGCCGCCAGCGCTTCGGTTGCGGCGCGCACCCGCACGAACCGCTCGACAACCGAGTCGGATGTGCGGGAAGCACGCGCATATTTCCACGTAGGAAGCGTGGATTCGTCCGGAGGAGTCATGCGTGTCTCCGCCGGAGCTTAACCGGCGCCGTTAGAGCCGTCCCATTAGCACAAGAACAAGGACGATGATGAGAACCAGTCCCAATCCGCCCGATGGCCCGTAGCCCCAGCTGCCGCTGTAACCCCAGTTCGGCAACGCGCCGATCACGAGCAGGATAAGGATGATCAACAGAATTGTGCCGAGCATGGAGTCCCTCTTTTCATTCTGGTCTTTGGCCCGCGCCCCGGCCGCCTGAGGCCCTTCGTTGAGGCAAGGGGAAAACCGTCGAGGCGCGCCAAGGTTCCGCTCGTGCGGCCATTTTCCGCGGCGGGGGTGTGCTTTAGCCGGCGGCGGCGCGGCGCTGCAGACCGTGGGGTTCGGACTCTTCGCGGCTGGCGATTTCGGCGGGATCGAAATCGTCGACATCGATGGCTTCGCGCACGGTCGCAATGGCGCGGGCAAGCGCATCCGCTTCGCCCTGCGTGATCACGCCGTCGCGAATGAGAAGCGCGATGTCCGGCGAGCCTTTCCGTGGGCCCTTGTGTGACGCGCGGATCTTGTCTTCGATCCGGTCGCGTTCGACGGCGGCTGCGAACGCATTCTCGATGCGGCCGGTTGCGTGCGTCGGATCGCGGTCGACGTAGATCCCGACGGTCAGACGGTCGCGCACCGCCCCCGGTGACATGATCAGCTGGGCGCACGCTCGCATGAGCCGCTGTTTCGCCGGCCGGCGGTGGCGGCCCAGCGGGAAGGCGACCGCGCGCATCAGCCATGCGGCCCAGCGAACCGGGAAATTCACCAGCACTTCGTCGAAGCGCGTCTGGATGCGGTAGAACGCCTCGCGTGCATTCCACTCGATCAGCGGCATGTCTTCGGCAGGCGCGCCGTCGTCCTCATAGCGCTTCAACACGCAGCTCATGATGTAGAGATCGGACAGCACGTCGCCCAAACGCGCTGACAGGCTCTCCTTGCGTTTGAGTTCGCCGCCCAACAGGCCCATCGCCACGTCGGCGACGGCGGCGAACGTCACGGCATTCGCGTGCAGACGGCGATAGATCCATTCGACGCCGTTCACATGCGGCGTGTGGGCGAGGAAGGCGCCGGTCCAGTTGTGGAACCAGGCGCGGAACATGTTGGACGACAGATCGCGCAGGTGCCGGAAGAACTCTTCGTCGAATCTGGCGAGCGCTTCGTCGCCATCCTTGATCGCCGCCGCTTCTATCTCTTTCAGAATGTGCGGATGGCCGCGGATTGCGCCCTGTCCGAAGATGATCAGCGACCGCGTCAGGATGTTCGCGCCTTCCACCGTAATGGCGACGGGCACGCTCATGTAGGTGCCGAACAGATAGTTTCGCGGACCGTCCATGATGGCGCGGCCGCCGTGGACATCCATCGCGTCGTTCATGCATTGGCGCATGCGTTCGGTCGCGTGATATTTCAAAATACCGCCGAGTACCGACGGTTGCTCGCCGTGATCGATGGCGCTTGCTGTCAATCTCCCAGCGGCCTCGAGAGCGTAGGCCGTGCCGGCGATGCGCGCGAGCGGCTCTTCCACGCCTTCGAACTTGCCGACCGAAATGCCGAACTGCCGGCGGATGCGGGCATAAGCACCAGTGTTCCGCGCACAAAACTGGGCGGCGGCGGTCGACAATCCGGGAAGCGAAATCGCGCGACCGGCCGCGAGGCAATCCATCAGCATGCGCCAGCCATGGCCGATCATTTTCTGGCCGCCGATCACCCACTCCATCGGAATGAAGACATCCTTGCCGTGCGTGGGCCCGTTCTGGAACGACTGACCAGCCGGGAAATGGCGGCGGCCGATTTCCACGCCGGGATGATCGGTCGGAATCAGCGCCAGCGTAACGCCGATGTCGTCCTTGTCGCCGACCAGATGCTCGGGATCATGCAGCTTGAAGGCGAGGCCGAGGATCGTGGCGACCGGCGCCAGCGTGATGTAGCGCTTGTTCCAGGTGAGGCGGATGCCGAGTGTGCGCTGGCCTTTGTAATCGGCATAGCAGACAACACCGCTGTCGGAGATCGCGGCGGCGTCCGAACCCGCCTCGGGCCCGGTGAGCGCGAAGCAAGGCAATTCATCGCCCCGCGCAAGCCGTGGCAGATAATAGTTGCGCTGCTGATCGGTGCCGTAGCGCAGCAACAACTCGGCGGGACCGAGCGAGTTGGGCACCATCACGGTGACGCCGCCCGTCACTGAGCGGCTCGATATTTTGATCACGATGTTGGAATGCGCGAGCGCCGAGAATCCCAGGCCGCCATACGCCTTCGGAATGATGATGCCCAGAAAGCCTTCCGTGCGAATGAAGTTCCAGGCCTCTTCGGAAAGATCGCCGTCGCGCCGGATTTGCCAATCGTCGAGCATCGCGCACAGTTGCGTCACCGGCCCGTCGAGGAACGCCTGTTCTTCCGGTGTGAGCGCGGGTTTCGGATAGCGCCGCAACTTTTCCCAATCGGGCTTGCCGGAAAACAGATCGGCATCCCACCACACCGTGCCCGCGGCGATGGCGTCGCGCTCGGTGTCCGACATCGGCGGCAGCACCTTGCGAACATAAGCGAGCATGCGCCTCGAGATGTGCCGGCGGCGCCAGCTGACAATCGGCGAAACGTCCTCCTGCGACCGAGACGGCGCTGGCGAATCGTCGGGATGCGAAGCGGTATCGTTCATCGCGGCGTGCAGTGTGTCACGAAAGGGCCGAACCTGTCAGCCTGTCCGCCCTTCATCATTGCCGGTCCATCATGCGACGTTCTGGCAAACGAACGGTAACCGCCTCAATTGACGGTTCGCAGGACTTCCTCGGCCAGTTTCGGCAGGACGTCGATGTCGAAGGGCTTGTAGACGATCTTGATGCCGGCGCTGACGATGCCGGGGGGGACCGGGTCCTGCGCGTAACCCGTTATCAAGATCACCTTCAAATTCGGCCGCAACGCCATGCCGGCTTCGGCGAGCTGATATCCGCTCAGCCCGGGCATCTTGATGTCGGTGATCAGGAGGTCGACCCGCGCGTCGGATTTGAGCACGTCGAGCGCTGCGGTACCGTCGCGCGCTTCGCAGATTTCGTACCCGGCGTCGCGCAGCGTTTCGGCTTCGACCATCCGCACCATGGCCTCGTCCTCGGCGATCAGGATGGACGCCTTGTCAGCCATGCTCGCGCACCCCGTCCTCCGCTTCCGGCATGGCGACCTGTCCCTCGTAGCGCGGCATCAGGATCGTGACGGTCGTTCCCCTGCCGACTGCGCTGTCGATGTTCAGATGCCCGTTCGACTGGCGAACGTACCCGAAGGTCATCGAAAGTCCCAAGCCGGTACCCTGGCCAGGGGGCTTTGTCGTGAAGAACGGATCGATGGCGCGGGCGCGTACGTCCTCGGGCATGCCGTAACCCGTATCCGTGATCGACAGGCGCACGTAGTCGCCCGCGGGGATGCCTTCGGCCGTGTGTGACGGATCGAGATGAATATCCGACGTCGCGATCACCAGATCGCCGCCTACCGGCATCGCATCGCGGGCGTTGATCGCCAGGTTGAGGATCACGTTTTCCATCTGATTGACGTCGCACTGGGTCCACCAATCGGCCGCGAGGCTGGTGTCGATATTGATGGTTTCGCCGACCGAATGTTTCAGGAGATCGCCCATGTTGGCGATGAGATCTGACAGGTTCACCGGGCGCGGCGTCAGCGGTTGTCGGCGTGAGAACGCCAGAATGCGCTGCGTAAGGTTGGCGGCGCGCGCGAGACCCTCAAGGGCCGGATCGATGTAGCGCTTCACGTCCATGCTGCCTTGCTGCACGCGCCGTTCGAGCAGCTGGAGATTGCCCTTGATGATCGTGAGCAGATTGTTGAAATCGTGCGCGATGCCGCCGGACAGTTGACCGATCGCCTCCATCTTCTGGCTCTGGCGTAACTGATCTTCCGCCTTTCCGCGCTCTTCCATTTCCGCCTTTAGGCGGACGTTGGTTTCGGCGAGGTCGCGGGCGTGCGCTTCGAGCGAGGCGTTGGCGCGCGTGAGTGCGCGGTGGGCGGTGCCGAGGACGGCGAGCACCAGCGCCGCCATCGTCGCCAACAACATGATCGCGCCGTAGCGAAGCAGACGCCGATCCAGGGACTCGGTCATCACCCGCAAGTACACGGTGCCGAGCCGCGTCCCGTTCTGAACGACTGGAACGGCAACCATGAGGCGATCGATGGAAAAGACAGGCGTGGACGTTCCCGTCACACTCTCGGGGGCGGGATTGGCATCTGTGCGATGATATCCCGCGAACTTGTTTCCGCGCGCGTCGTATACGCCGACGGCTTCAACCGCCGGATTGGAAGACAAGGCCGCCACATATTCGTTGGCATCGTCGGCATTGCCGAAGGCGAGCGCCGCGGTCACCGTCGCCGCCAGAATTTGCGCCTGCGCCGTCGTCTCTTGGGCGGTGCGCGTGCGGAAGGCCTGGTCCTCATAGAACGCCATCACTACGCCGGCCGTCAGCAAGGCCATGGCCGCGACCAATGCGAGAGGCGGCATGTACTTCCAGCGGAAAGAAGGATTCAGCCACGCCATGCGCTCACCTCGGCCGTATGGCGCGCGCAAGGCGCAGGAGCTTGGAACTGATCACCAGGCTGCTTTCGGCTGCCGCAGCATCGTCGATGTCGAAGCGTACGTGGTTGGCGTCGATCACGAAGTTGACGATACCGTGTGCCGCCGAACCCGGCCGCACATCGGTGACGGTGAGGACCGGGCTGTTGCGGTACTGGGTGATGGACTGGACGACGAAGGCTTCCGCGCCGCCAACATAGGCGATGTGGCAACCGGGTCCTGCAACCGCCAGGCGCCGCAACGCGATCGGATGTTCCCCCATGGTCTGGTGAGCCACAGCCTGGTCCAGAAGGGCTCCGAACGGGTCGGCGCCGACAATGCAGATATTGAGCGGAGCGGAAGGCGAATTAAAGGCCCCTGCCGGCCATTCCACGAACGGCGCCAGTTTGTAGAGATAGGTCGCCTTCAGCTCGATCTCAATCGAATCCGCCTGCGCGGGCACGGCGCGAACAACTGCGATTGCCGCAAGCAGTGTCCACCGAAGCATTCGCATGAAGATTCCCCGCCGGGTTTTCACGGCGTCCAGGTGATGCTGGCGTAGAGGCTGCGGTTGATCAGCCGCTTCGGCAGCGTCGGACTTGAGAATTCCTGATGCATCGGATCCACGATATCCGAGCCGGCGACGGCAATCTCGAGCGACGGCGTGATGTGCCATCCCAGCCGGGCGTTGATCTCCGTGTACGAGTCTACGGGCGGATCAGGCAGCCTGTCGACATGGCGCACGAACACGTCGAATTCCACCGGTCCCCAATTCATCGAAGAACGTGCTTGCGCCTGGTAGGATGGATCGTTACCGGCGAGCGTGAACCCGCCGATGTCGGTGCTGCCCGACTTGAGGCGCAGGTCCTTGTGGATCGTGCTGAGGCCGGCGGAGAGGCGCCACCAGGATGTCACCGCGTAGGTGGCCCAGGCTTCGATGCCGTAACCTTCGCCCTCCATGCCGTTCGCGATGAGAAGCGGGAAGCCCGTCGGCGGCGGAGACTCGACGGTGCGCAGGTCGGTGTACACATTGTAGAAGGCGGACACCGAAAGCGTCAGGGTCGAGAGCGGCTGGCCGCGATAGCCGATCTCATACGCGATCAGTTTTTCGCAATCAAAATCGGGACCACCGGCGAGCACGCCCGCGACGTACAGATCGCGGTCGACGCGCGACGGCGTGCGCACCGCCCGCGACACCGCGGCCCAGAGGAGCGCGGTGTCGGACACCTGCCACGCAAGCCGCGCATCGGGCATGAATTCAAGGCCGGTGTAACTGTTGTTCTCGAGCTTCAGGCCGAAGATCAGCTTGAGGCTGTCGGTGAGCGACACCGTGTCCTGACCGAACACGTTGGCGAATTCGAGCGTGCGCGCGGGTGGCGTCAGGAACTGGGTGTTCTTGCCGGGCGAATAGGAGTCCTGCACGGAGCGGTAACCGCCGCCCGTCACGACATCGTGCGCCGAGCCGAGGTGAAACGCGTATTGCGCATCGAAATCGTAGGTGTCGACTTCGGCGCGGATACCCGTGCCCGCATCCTGCCACGCCTTGTCATAATAGCTCTGCGCCGTCAGCACCGAGCCGTCGCCGAATGTATGGCTCCAGCGGCCGAGGACATTGCCGCCGCCGATGGCAGCCTGGTCGCGCTCCCGCCGATGGTCCTCGAAATCGCCATGGAACATGTCGCCCTGGACCGTCACGACATCGGCGCCTTTACCCCAGTCGAAGCGGAACCCGCCTTGCGCGTTCTCCCAGGAATCGTGCGCTTCGATATCCTTGCGCGGCCTTTGTGACGGTCCGCGCTCGAAACCCATCGCGTAGACCCGGAACGTCGCGTCGTCGCCGATGTGCCCGCCAAAGCGCGCGCCGACGCTCTTGTCGAATTCTCCGTAGCGCGCGTCGACGAGAACACCTTGCGTGTCCGCCGAAGAGCGCGAAACGATGTTGATCACGCCGTTCACCGCATTGGCGCCCCACAGGGTGCCGCCGGGGCCGCTGATCACCTCGATGCGGTCGAGGTCGTCGAGCAGAACATTCTGCTGGTCCCAGAACACGCCGGAGAACAGCGTCGAATAGATCGTGCGTCCGTCAACGAGCACCAGGAGCTTGTTCGCCGTTGCCGTCGACTGGTTGAAACCGCGCGCGGTGATTGCGTAGGTGCTGGAATCGACCCGCGCAACCTGCAGGTTGGGCGCGAGACGCAACGCTTCGGGAAGGCTCGTCGCACTGGAGCGGCGGATGTCGTCGTTGGTGATGACATAGATCGCCGCCGGCGCCTGGCTCAACGGCTGCGGCCGGCGCGACACCGAGGTGACGTCGACATTGGCGAGTTGCTCGATCGAAAGGTCGCGCAACTGTTCGATTGTGGTGTCCGGCTCGGCATGCGCCAACGGCGCCGCCAGTGCCGCCATCGCGGCCGCGGCAATAGCTGCCCTTCGCCGTACTCCTGCCCCCGTTGCCACGCTGTCCCCACCGCGGCTCGACTCAAGAGACGATATACGCCCGAACCATCTAACAGTTCCGCTAACGCCGGCCGGAACGGCCCGCAGTGCCGGGAGTAACTGGCACATGTCCGACGCGCCGCCCCTCGAAGCTATCAAATCGCTAAAAGCGCTGGCCGACGCGGAGGCGGGCTGCACCCGGTGTCCCCTGTACCGGCCGGCCACCCAAGTGGTGCCGGGCGAGGGGCCGCGCGCCGCGGAACTGATGATGGTCGGCGAGCAGCCGGGGAACGACGAAGACCTGTCGGGCAAGCCCTTCGTCGGGCCGGCGGGCCGCGTGCTGGACAAGGCGATGGCCGACGCTGGTCTCGACCGCGGCAAGATTTTCGTAACCAACGCGGTCAAGCACTTCAAATTCGAGCCGCGCGGCAAGCGCCGTCTGCACAAGAAACCGAACACCTACGAGATCCAGCGCTGCCGCTGGTGGTACCAGTACGAGCGCGCCATCGTGAAACCGAAACTGACGCTGGCCTTGGGCGGCACCGCGGTGCGCCAGGTGTTCCAGAAATCGGCGACCATCGCGTCGCTGCGCGGCAGGATCGCCGAACTTGCCGAGGGTGGTCATGCGACGGCGACGATCCACCCGTCCTATCTCCTTCGCATCGACGATCCCGACGACAAGCGCGCGCAGTACAGCGCGTTCGTGAACGATCTGAAATTCTGCGCGAAGTATCTGGCCGCCTGAATTCACATCATCGGCTTCTGGCCGTCGTGTTCGACGAACACGCCGAACGCGGTGATCGTGCCGTCCGGCGCCTTCTGACCGAACGCGGACACCGCGAGACCCGGCTTCAGCCACGAGGGCTCGCCCGGCACGATGGCGAAGATCGGCACGCCGGGACGGACCACAATGTTCTGCGCGCCGTCGGGATATTTCACCGTCAGCACCCAGTTGTCGCGCTCGGACGGCGGCACATGTGGCGCGCCGGGCTGATGCGCCTCCAGTACCTGCAACGCAATTTGCGACACGGCGGCGTTGGTCATCGTGCGTCCCGCATCGCCGCCCGGCATGTCGTGATGACCTTCGTAGGTGCCGCGCATCGCCTCGGGGAAGATGTGCACCTCCTGCGCCACCCAGATTCCGTTCTCGCCCGGCACCGCCGCCGAACCGACGAAATCGCCCTGATGGATGTCGGCAATGCCGCGCCGCGCGTGCGCGCTGATGCCGGTGTCTTTCGTCAGATGCACGGCCATCGTTTCGCCCGCGTCCGATTTCACCGTCAGCACGTCGTTCGCATACGACACGATGGTGCCCTTCGTGCCCCATGGTGTCGGCTGCGGTGCCGGCGCGGGCGCCACGCCGTATCCGCTTTGCGCCAGCACCGGCGCGGCCAGCAAAGCCCCAAACAACGCGAGTGAAACGATGCGCATCGCAAGCCCCCGGATTTCGCAATCGGAACCGCGATTGTGCTCCCATCCGCGTTTCGTTGCTATCGCGGCGATGCGCGCGCCAGCGTAATCTCCCGCGCCTTCGGAGGAACACGCCATGGAATATGTCCGTCTCGGCAACACCGGCACCAAGGTTTCGCGCATCTGCCTCGGCTGCATGAGCTTCGGCAGCGCCTATGAATGGATGATCGGCGAGGAGCCGAGCAGGCACATCATCAAGCAGGCGCTCGAAGCCGGGATCAATTTCTTCGACACGGCGGATGTGTATTCGCGCGGTGAATCCGAATCGATCACCGGGCGCGCGCTGAAGGATTTCGGCGGGTCGCGCGACAAGGTGGTGATCGCCACCAAGGTGTTCTTCCCGATGGGCGACGACATCAATCAGAAGGGTCTGTCGCGCAAGCATATCATGCACGCGATCGACGACTCTTTGCGGCGATTGGGAACCGATTACGTCGACCTGTACCAAATTCATCGCTTCGATCCGGAAACGCCGGTCGAAGAAACCATGGCCGCGCTCAACGACGTCGTGAAGGCGGGCAAGGCCCGCTACATCGGCGCGAGTTCGATGTACGCCTGGCAGCTCGCCAAGCTGCTGCACGCGGCGGAGAAAAACAGCGGCGAAAAATTCGCCACCATGCAGAACCACTACAACCTCATCTATCGCGAGGAAGAGCGCGAGATGATTCCGTTCTGCAACGATCAGGGCATCGGGTTGCTTCCGTGGAGTCCGCTGGCGGGCGGTATTCTCCTGGGCAACCGCCGCCGCAACACCGCGCGCTCGCAGGGGCCGATCACCCGCGACCGCTATCTGCGCAAGGAAGACGATGCGATGGTCGACGTGCTGGCGCGCGTCGCCGACCGCCGCGGCGAGAAACCGGCGGTCACGGCGCTCGCCTGGATTCTCGGCAAGAGGGGCGTGGTTGCGCCGATCGTCGGCGCCTACAAGCCGAACCATCTCGAGGACGCGATCGCGGCAGTGGAGGTCAAGCTGTCGCCGGACGACGTGGCCGAACTCGAGAAGCCCTACCTGACGCAGCCGATCATGGGTCACGTGTAACGGCCAAGGCGGCGCACTTTCGCCAAACTTCCTGTATTGATGGCGCCGTCGAGAGGCGGGCTGTTGACGTACGCATATTCTCCTTCGCGCACCGTTGCGCGCACGCGTCCACCCGGGCGCCGCGCGCTCTTCTGGATTCTCGTGATGGTGATCGCCGCATTGCTGGGAAACTTCGCCGAACGCGCGCCGCAGAACTGGAAGACGGTCACGCGCGTGCGCCTCGATGAGCGGCCGGCGCCGTGGGCCAACTGGCAGCTCAACATTCTCGCCTTCGCGCCGAAGACGTGCCTGTCGGCGCTCAGCCGCGCCAATATCGCCTACACGCCCATCGCCTATCAGGCGCCGAAGGACGGTTGCGGCATCGACAACGGCGTCGCCGTCAGAAAGCTCACCGCGCGGTTCAATGCGCTCATCGAGTCCACCTGCGCGATGACCGCCGCGCTGGCGTGGTGGGAGGAATCGCTCGACAAGGACGCGATGGCGACGATGGGCGCCCACATCAGCAAGGTCGACCACATCGGCACCTATGCCTGCCGCAACGTGAACGGCGCGGCGGAAGGGCCGCGTTCCACGCACGCCACGGCCAACGCCATCGACGTGGCCGGATTCCATTTCGCCAACGGCAAGGCGGCGATCGTGAAACGCGACTGGGGCAAGGCGACGCCGGAGGGCCGCTTCCTGGCCGCGGCGCATGAAGACGCCTGCCGGTTTTTCAACGCGGTCCTCAGCCCCGATTACAATGCCCTGCACCACGATCACTTCCATCTCGACCTCGGGTTCTGGCGGGCCTGCCGCTAGTCCTTGTGGCTCCGTCAGCCGCCACCACCATGACTCGTTTTCACGACCCCACCCCCTCCCCCCTCCCCCCCGGGCATTCTGTCTCTTTATTCCTGTAATCAGCAAGAGACAGGCCATATAGTCTCCAACTGTCAAAAGAGCAAGGATAAAATACTGAGACGTAGCATGGGTCATTGCCCATCGTTGGGCAATTCCCCAATGGGCAAAAGGGGTTAGGGCCATATGGGTGACCGCCATTGCGAAACGGAGTACACTGTTTGTTTGTGGCGCAAACGGTTAGACGAAGCGCCCATAGGCAGCCGATGACGATCCCCTGGAACACCGAGCGGGCGAACGAAATCATCGCCGCACATGCGCACGGCGACGGCCCGCTCCTGCCGATGCTGCATGCGCTCAATCGTGAATTCGGCTGCGTGCCGCCCGAGGCGGTGCCGCTGATCGCGACGGCGCTCAATCTCACGCGCGCACACGTGCATGGCGTCGTCAGTTTCTATCACGACTTCCGGCGTGAGCCCGCTGGCCGCCACGTTCTGAAAGTATGCCGGGCCGAAGCGTGTCAGGCGGCGCGCGGCGATCAGCTGGCGGCGCGCATGGAAAAACGTCTCGGCATCGCCTTCGGCGAGACCGCGTCCGACAAGAGCGTGACGCTGGAAGAAGTGTATTGCCTCGGCCTCTGCACGGTCGGACCCGCGGTGATGCTGGACGGCAAGGTCGTCGCCCATATCGACGATGCGAAATTCGAAAAACTGATGACCGAGGCGCGGCGATGACGCGCGTCTTCGTTCCGGGCGATGCGGCCTGCGTTGCCATCGGCGCCGATGACATCGTTGCCGCGATCGCGCGCGAGGCCAAGAAGGCCAACCGCGACGTGCAGATCGTACGCAACGGTTCGCGCGGGGCGTTCGGCATCGAAATTCTGGTCGAAGTCGAAACGCCGAATGGGCGTATCGGCTACGGCGGCGTGGAAGAGGGCGATGTCGCGGACCTGATGGCCGCCGGCATGCTCGACGGCAAGCCGCACAAGAAATGCGTGGGCCCGCCCGAAGAGGTTCCGTTTCTCAAGAAACAAACGCGGCTCACCTTCGCGCGCTGCGGGATCACCGATCCGCAATCGCTGGACGAATACCGCGCGTTGAACGGATTCAAAGGTCTGGAACGCGCCATCGCCATCGGACCGGCTGCCATCCTCGATGACGTGATGAAGTCCGGCCTGCGCGGCCGCGGCGGCGCGGGCTTTCCCACCGGCATCAAGTGGAAAACCGTCGCGGATACGAAGGCCGATAGAAAATACATCGTCTGCAACGCCGACGAAGGCGACTCGGGCACCTTCGCCGACCGCATGCTGATGGAAGGCGATCCCTTCGCGCTGATCGAAGGCATGACCATCGCCGGCATCGCGGTGGGCGCGACCTACGGCTATCTCTACATCCGCTCGGAATATCCGCACGCCATCGTGGCAATGCAGAAGGCGATCGTGACCGCGCGCAATGCCGGTTACCTCGGCTCGCGCGTCGCCGGGTCGGATTACGCGTTCGATTTGGAAATCCGCGAGGGCGCCGGCGCGTATGTTTGCGGCGAAGAGACCTCGCTGCTCGAATCCATAGAAGGCAAACGCGGCCAGGTGCGCGCCAAGCCGCCACTGCCCGCGCATATCGGTCTGTTCGGCAAGCCCACCGTCATCAACAACGTGCTGTCGTTCGGCGCCGCTCCGCACATCCTGATGGAAGGCGGCGCGGCGAAGTATCAGTCGCTGGGCATGGGTCGTTCGCGCGGCACCATGCCGATTCAGTTGGGCGGCAACATCAGCAACGGCGGCATCTTCGAATGCCCGTTCGGCATCACCTTGGGCGAGCTCGTCAATGACATCGGCGGTGGCCCATATCTCGGCCGTCCGGTGAAGGCGGTGCAGGTCGGCGGCCCTCTCGGCGCCTACTTCCCCACATCGCTGTTCGACACGCCGTTCGACTACGAAGCCTTCGCTGCGAAGGACGGGTTGATCGGCCACGGTGGCATCGTCGTATTCGACGACACCGTCGACATGGCCAAGCAGGCGCGTTTCGCTATGGATTTCTGCGCCATCGAATCCTGCGGCAAGTGCACGCCGTGCCGCATCGGCGCCGTGCGCGGCAAGGAAACCATCGACCGCATCATGGCGGGCGTGAACGTGGCCGTAAATCTCGAGGTCGTGCGCGACCTTTGCAACACGATGAAATTCGGTTCGCTTTGCGCACTGGGCGGGTTCACCCCCTATCCCGTTATGAGCGCGCTAACCCACTTCCCCGATGATTTCCTTGCGCGCGAGCGCCCGATAGCAGCAGAGTAAGGTCCATGTCGCTGGTCGAAGAAATCGATTTTGGTACGCCGGAGTCGCGGTCGGACAAAACCGTCACGCTGACCATCGACGGCGTCGCCGTGACGGTGCCGGAAGGCACCTCGATCATGCGCGCCGCGCGTGAGATGGGGACCGCCATTCCCAAACTCTGCGCCACCGATATGGAAAACGCGTTCGGTTCGTGCCGGATGTGCCTGGTCGAGATCGACGGCCGCGTCGGCACGCCGGCCTCGTGCACCACGCCGGTCTCCAACGGCATCGTCGTGCACACGCAAACCGAGCGGCTGAAGAAAATCCGCAAGGGCGTGATGGAACTGTACATCAGCGACCATCCGCTCGACTGCCTAACCTGCGCCGCGAACGGCGATTGCGAACTTCAGGACATGGCGGGCGCCGTCGGCCTGCGCGAAGTGCGTTACGGCTACGAAGGCGAAAACCACGTCCACGACGTGAAGGATACGTCGAACCCGTACTTCCAGTACGACCCGTCGAAATGCATCGTCTGCTCGCGCTGCGTGCGCGCCTGCGACGAGGTGCAGGGCACCATCGCCCTGACCATCGAAGGCCGCGGCTTCGGCTCGCGCGTGTCGCCCAGCGCGCATGAATCGTTTCTGGAATCGGAATGCGTGTCGTGCGGTGCCTGCGTGCAAGCATGCCCGACGGCGACGCTCGTGGAAAAGAAAGTGGTCGAGATCGGCCAGCCGGAACATTCGGTGGTCACCACCTGCGCCTATTGCGGCGTCGGCTGTTCGTTCAAGGCCGAGATGCGCGGCGAAGAAGTGGTGCGCATGGTCCCGTACAAGAACGGTCAGGCGAACCACGGACATTCGTGCGTGAAGGGCCGCTTCGCGTGGGGCTATGCCACGCACCGCGACCGCATCCTCGAGCCGATGATCCGTTCCTCGATCGAGGAACCATGGCGCAAGGTCAGTTGGGACGAGGCGATCACCCACACCGCCAACGAGTTCAAACGCATCCAGGCGAAATACGGCAAGCGCTCGGTCGGCGGCATCACCTCGTCGCGTTGCACCAACGAAGAGACCTTCCTGGTGCAGAAACTGATCCGGCAGGGCTTCGGCAACAACAACGTCGATACCTGCGCCCGCGTGTGCCACTCTCCGACGGGTTACGGGCTGAAGACGACGTTCGGCACCTCGGCCGGTACGCAGAATTTCGACTCGGTCGAACAGTGCGACGTGATGGTGGTGATCGGCGCCAACCCGACCGACGGCCATCCGGTGTTCGCCTCGCGCATGAAAAAGCGCCTGCGCGAGGGCGCCAAGCTGATCGTCATCGATCCGCGCCGCATCGATCTGGTGCACACGCCGCCGCACATCGACGCGTGGTACCATCTGGCGCTCAAGCCCGGCTGCAACGTGGCGATCCTCGACGCGATGGCGCACACCATCGTCACCGAAGGTCTCGCGAACGAACAGTTCATCCGCGAACGCTGTGACTGGGACGAATATCTGCACTGGGCCGAATTCATCTCGCGGCCGGAAAATTCACCGGAAGCGGTCGAAAAAATTTCCGGTGTACCGGCGGCCGACATCCGCGGCGCCGCGCGGCTCTATGCGACGGGCGGCAACGCGGCCTTCTATTACGGCCTCGGCGTCACCGAGCATTCGCAGGGTACCACCGGCGTGATGGCGATCGCCAATCTGGCGATGGCGACGGGCAATATCGGCCGGCCCGGCGTCGGCGTGAATCCCTTGCGCGGCCAGAACAACGTGCAGGGCGCCTGCGACATGGGTTCGTTCCCGCACGAGCTTTCCGGTTACCGCCACATCTCCGACGAAACCACGCGCGCACTGTTCGAAAGCCTGTGGGGCACGCCGCTGGATGCTGAGCCCGGCCTGCGCATCCCGAACATGCTCGACGCCGCAACCGACGGCGTGTTCAAGGGCATCTACATCCAGGGCGAAGATATTCTGCAATCAGACCCGAACACCAAGCACGTGTCGGCGGGACTCGCGGCGATGGAATGCGTGGTCGTGCACGACCTCTTCCTGAACGAGACGGCGAACTACGCGCATGTCTTCCTGCCGGGTTCGACCTTCCTGGAAAAGGACGGCACCTTCACCAATGCCGAACGGCGCATCCAATTGGTGCGCAAGGTGATGACGCCAAAGAACGGCTACGGCGATTGGGAAGTCACCCAGCTTCTGGCGAACGCCATGGGCTGCAATTGGTCTTACACGCATCCCAGCCAGATCATGGACGAGATCGCGGCGCTGACGCCGACCTTCCGTGGCGTGTCGTTCGCGCGCATCGCCGAACTCGGCAGCGTGCAGTGGCCGTGCAACGACAAGGCTCCGGAAGGCACGCCGACCATGCATATCGGCGGCTTCGTGCGCGGCAAGGGCCATTTCGTGCTCACCGAATACGTGCCGACGGATGAAAAGGTCGGGCCGCGCTTCCCGCTGCTGCTCACGACGGGCCGCATTCTCAGCCAATACAATGTCGGCGCGCAGACGCGGCGCACCGCAAACTCGATGTGGCATGAGGAAGACGTCCTCGAAATTCATCCGCACGACGCCGAGGAACGCGGCATCCGCGAGCGCGACTGGGTCAAGCTGATGTCGCGTGCGGGCTCCACGGCTTTGCGCGCGAAGATCACCGACCGCGTCGCGCCGGGCGTCGTCTACACGACGTTCCACCATCCCGACACGCAGGCCAATGTCATCACCACCGATTATTCCGACTGGGCGACCAACTGTCCCGAATACAAGGTGACCGCCGTGCAGGTGGCGCCGTCGAACGGCCCCACCGAGTGGCAGCGCGACTACGCCGACCAGGCGGAGCATTCGCGCCGCGTCGCGCAGGTCGAACCCGCGGAATAGAGATGGACGAGCACACCGCCGCGTCCACGCACGACAAGCTCGTGTACATGGCGAACCAGATCGCCAAGTTCTTTCACTCGGAAGGCGAAGCCGTTGCCGTTGCCGGCACCGCCGACCACATCGCGCGCTTCTGGGACCCGCGCATGCGCGCGCAGATCGTCGCGCATCTCAAGGCGGGCGGCGCCGGCCTCGACGACGTGCCGCGCAAGGCTATCGAACAACTGTCGCAAGAGTCGCCGAACGCCGCCTGATCCGCCGCGCTGGCGCGGGCCCCCATTCTTGAGTACATACCCCGGCCCCCGTACAGTGATACGGCCTCGCGGGCGCGTATTAACCCTTTATGGTCAAGCACATGGCGTCGAAAGTCTTTCAGATTGGCTTCAACAAATGCGGCACCCGGACCATTCACCGGTTCCTGCGGATGAACGGCATGCGCTGCATCCATTGGGATGACGGCGAGCTGGCCCGGACCATGTTCCGCAATCTCGCCAACGGCGACCGGTTGCTGCAGGGCTACGACGAAGATTTCGACGTCTTCACGGATATGGAATGGGTGACGCGAAACTGCATTCTTGAGGGCTTCAAGCTCTACCCATATCTCGCGCGTGATTATCCGGACGCGCGATTCATCCTGAACACGCGCGAACGCGAAGACTGGGTCAAGAGCCGCAGCAAGCATGGCGGCGGCAGCTACATGGGCAAGTGGAAGCGCGAGAGCGAACTCGATGCGGATGCGCTGGCCGATATGTGGCGCGCCGACTGGGATCGCCATCATACGCGGGTCACGGAATTCTTTGCCGGCAAGCCGAAGCAATTCGCGCAATTCCACATCGCCAAGGATTCGGCGCAGGTTCTTGCCGATCTCCTGTCCGACCAGCCGATCGATATTTCGCTTTATGGCCACGTCGGCAAGACGAAGGCGAAGCGCGATGACGTCGACGATGATGACGTCGTCGAAACCGGCACCGAACAACCCGCCGTCGCCGAAGAATTCGGCGCACGCGAAATCTGATGGGCAAAATCCGCGAGTGGACCGAGCAGTCGCGCGCCAAGATCGAACAGGCGCGGCAAACGGGTCTCGAGGCGATCGATCAGCACGCCCAGGGCGAGCCGATCAAGGCGCTGGTGATCAATCTCGAAACCTCGCGCGACCGCTATGAACGTGTTGCCGGTCATCTCGAACAGGCCGGTGTCGCCTTCGACCGTGCCGCCGGGACGCGCGGTCACGACCTGCCGATTTACGCGGTAAAAAAACTGGCGCCGTATGTCCTGCACGGCATCGAGAGCGCCAAGAATGCCAACAAGCGTTTCGGCACGCTTGGCTGCTGGCTCGGCCACATCAAGGCGTGGGAACGCGCCGCGTCGTCCACGGAAAACAAGTACCACCTGATTCTCGAAGACGACGCGGTGCCTTACGGCCCGATGCCGCGCACATGGGAGGCGTTGGGTGTCGACGGCGATTTCGACATCTGCTTCTGCAACCATCGCATGGAGCCGTTGTTCGGCGCCGATGAAGACATGCCGACCAAACCGACGCTGTTCACGGCGCTGGAAGCGCGCAGCCGCCGGCCGCCCGGACAGGCGGCGATCGGCGGCGATGCCTATTTCGTCAGCCGCGAGGGCGCGAGGAAGTTGCTCGATATCGTCGACCGCGTCGGCACGATGGAGCATGTCGACTGGTGGCTGTTCGTTGTCGCGCTGACCGAAGCGGAAGTGGAACAGCTGCGTCCCGACGATCGCGCACGCAAGGTCTGCAACCGTTTCCGCCGCTATCTGGAACCGGCGCGCGATATCAGGATCAACGCGAAGGCGCTGTGGCCGGCATTGGTCCACGGCAGCGGCATGCCGACGACGCGCAAGGAACAGGACGACGACGAGGAAGCGGCCTAGGCCGGCGCCGCTTCCCCTCTCGGCTTGCGCGGATTGGCGTCGAGTAGCTTCGCCGACGCGAACACCATGTTGCAGCGGCGCAGCGCCGGCCGCCCGACATATTCCTGCGCGAACTCGCGCAACCAGAACAGGTAATAATTCAGCCGCTCCAGATGCGCCTTCAGCGCCTCGAAGGCGACGTGGCGCGTATTGCCCGGATTGAGGCCGGCCTCGACTTCCAACAGGTCGACCGTCTGCGCCGCCAGCATGGCTTGGAAGCCGCGCAGCACTTCCAGATCGTGCCCTTCGGTGTCGATCTTGAGATAGCTGATCTCCGTCACGCCGTTCTCGCTGCAGAAATCGTCGCCGCGGCGAATCTTCACCACCGCCATGTTGGGCCGCAGCTTCGGTGCGGTGATGATGCGATTGATCGGCTGCGTGCCGTGCACGAGCATGGTCGCTTCGCCGTCGGCGGCGCCGAGTGCAAGATTGAATGCGCGGAACGGCGCATGACCGGCGAGATTGCTTTCGAGCGCGCCAAACGTCTCGGCCACGGGTTCAAAGGCGTAGATATTCGTTTCCGGATAGAGAAACCGGATCGATGCCGACGACTGCCCGACATTCGCGCCGACATCGAAGTACGTGCGCATGGCGAATGCCGGCAGGTACTGGTCGATGCGCTTCTTGACCTGCGCGAAGTTGACGGGGTCGGGCCTGGGAAACGGCATGGAGGCGATATCCCGCATTTCGCGCGGGCGCGCCAGTGGGCGCGGCATTGTGGCGCGAAAGGCTACGCTTCGAGATGCTTGTCGACGAACAGGTCGACCCAGCCGCCGACCTCGGAGAGAAGCGTGCGCACGACGCGCATCGTGGCGGTGCCGAGGTTTTCGAGATTGGCCGCGACCGCGACACGGCGGCGTTCGTGGCCGAGACTTTCGATCATCGCCTGCGAGCGTTTGGCGACGACGTCGTGTTCACCATAGGCGCGCAGCGCGAGCACGGCGGCCGTGAGCGCGGGCAGAACGATGGCCAGCATCTCGCCGGTGTTGCTGATCGGCTGCATCACCTCGATCACGCGCGAATGCAAATCCATCAGGATGTCGGTGAGAAACTTCACCGCCAGCACCGACACGGTCACCACCGACAACACGGTGCCCGCGCGCTTGAGGAATTTCGCCATGCGCAGACGCGCGGGGACCGTGGCCTGATGGAAACGCACCTGATCGTCGATACAGGCACCCAGAATGTACGCGCGCGCGGTGGCGACCGCATTCGCGGCGGCAGCGCGTCCGCGCCCCGGCACCGCCAACGGATACGTGCGCAAGATCTGTTCCGTGTGGTCGCGCGTCCACACCTGCCGCACCGGCGCCGCATCGCCGAACGGCGAGGGCAACCCGGCGACGAACAGGAATTTTGCATAGCGATGAAGTTCGGCAAGCAGCCGGTAATTGGTCCAGCGCACCAGCCACGCCTGCTTGTTTGAAACCCACACCAGCGACAGCGCGAAGACGAAAGAAAGGAGTTCGAGACCGGCGGACAGAGTGGCGAGATGCTCGAACACCGCGCCCATCGCGCCCAGCGCGACGGACGTGACGCCGAGCAACGCGATCAACAAATGTGCGCTGCGATACATTTCGGCGTACGCGTTGGCGAGCACGTCGGCGCGGTGGAAATGCAGGAACTGGCGCACGAACGGTGCCGCCTGGTTGGTGCCGAAAGGAAGGTCCGCCGCCGTCGGCGCCGGTTCGGCAGGCGCCGTCTTTGGCGCCGATGACTTTTTCTTCCGCAACGACCGTTCCAGAAAACGGTTCAGGCCCGAGCACCAGCGCGCCCAGAACGGCGCGACGATACGCGCGCTGAACGGCCCGCGATATTCGAAATCGGCGGTGCGTGAGAGATCGCACGATACGTGCTCGGCCCGGTAGTCGTGCAAACCGATGTGGTGGCCTTCTTCGTTCGCGGGATGTTTGTTCGGCGGCGCGAAAAATTTCCGCACCGCTTCGCGCAAGCGTTCCTCGTGCTTCTCCTCGGCAACCGGCGAGGCATCGACGTACAGGGTCGTCGTGGTCTTCGCCGGGTCGATGCAGACGACCGGCATACCGGCATCGATGGCGGCGCGCACGCTTTGTCCCGTCTGCGAATCCATCCGGTCTTCAGCAAGAATGGCGACGACGATCTCCGACCAGTGCGTCACCTGCGCGGCGCAGAACAGGAACGCCGCGTCACGCTTGGCCGGCGACGGGTCGCCGTCGAGCACGAACACGCCGCTGCCGCCCGCGTCATCGGCCAGGTCGAGATAGGCGCGCAGCCGCGCGATCGCGGCATCGGCATGCGGCAGGTCGAACGTTTTCTCGTAATCGTCGACACAGAACGGAAGGATCGCGCCGATGCGATAGCCCAGCTTCTCGCCGACCCAGGCGATGATCTGGTCGGCGCCTTCCGCCATCGGAGAGATGACCGACAACTCGGGTTCTCCATGAAAGCGCGCCGCAACGTCCGGTTCTGACAGCGCGGCCAGTGCGGCATCGCGGATGGCCTTGAGCACCACTTGAGTCGCGGCGGTGACGCGCGCTTCGGCTCCTTCCGGCAATTGGCGGTGGCCCATCGCGCCCACGCGCAGCACGGGTTGCGGCCGCGGATCGCGCGCAATCTCGGGCGCGAAACGCGCCACCCATGTCGCGAGTTCGTCGTTGGCGAGCATCGCGCCTACATGACACGGCGCTCGATTCCCCGCCACTGTGTGGCGCGGTTGCGCGTTATACTCGGCGCGAGCAGGGGGAGATTTTTTTGGCCGCCGACGTTCCGCCGCCCATCGAGACGGTCCCAATAGAGACCGTCGAAGTGCGCGCGGCGCGGCTGCCGGCCGCGGCGTCGGATGCCGCGTTCTCGATTGTGCGCATCGATGGTGACCGGATTGCGCTGAGCCCGCGGCTGGACGAGACATTGAAACAGATTCCGGCGCTTTCGTTGTTCCGGCGCACCACCAGCCTGGCGGCGAACGCCACGACGCAGGGCGTGAGCCTGCGCGCCATCGCGCCGTCGGGTGCGGGACGCACGCTGGTGACGCTCGACGGCGTGCCGCAGAACGATCCGTTCGGCGGATGGGTGATCTGGTCGTCGCTGCCGCCCGATGCGATCGCCGATGTCGCGGTGGTGCGTGGGGCGGGCGCGGGGCCGTATGGCGCCGGTGCGCTCACCGGCACGATTGCGCTCGACGAGCGTGTCGACGGCATCGTCGCCGATCTCGCGGCCGGCGAACGCGACAGCTTTCGCGGCGATGCGGTTGCCGGTGTGCCGCTGGGTGCGGTGAACCTCTTCGTCACCGCCGCCGGCGAACGCAGCGACGGCTGGATTCCGGTGAAGGATGGGCGCGGCGCGGCCGATGCGAAATTGAATCTGTCAACGTGGGAAGCATCGTCGCGCGCGCAGATGGAAATCGGTCGCGGCGTGCTGGCGGTGCGCGGTGGCGTGTACGATGACGGGCGCGGTTCCGGCATAGAAGGTGGCCATTCGCGTGCGCGTGGCGAAAGCGCGAGCGTCACCTACGCCACGCCGCCCACGTCGGATGAAATCGGATGGCGCGCGCAGGTTTGGCTGCGCGACACGGATTTGCGAAATTTCACCACCGCGGTCGCCGCCGATCCGCCCGGGCGCGTCGTCGCCAATCCGGCCAATGACCAATACGCGACGCCCGCCTTCGGTTGGGGCGCCAACGCCGCCGTGCGCGGCGACGATGGCACGTGGCAATGGGAAATCGGCGGCGACGCACGCTTCGCCACCGGCGAGACGCAGGAGCATTTCCTGTTCCTCACCGGCGCGTTCCAAAGGAACCGCATCGCCGGCGGCGACGCCGTGGTCGCCGGCCTCTATGGCGAGGCGACATGGCGTTCGGCGCCCTGGCTCATCACCGGCGGCGTGCGTTTCGATTATTGGCAGTCAACCGACGCGCATCGTCTGGAACGCAACATCGCCACCGGCATCCCCACGCTCGACATCGACGCGCCCGATCGCGATGGCACAGTGCCGACGGCGCGTCTCGGCGCGCGCCGTGACTTGGGCTCTGGCTGGTACGCACGCGCGGCGGCGTATGAAGGCTTCCGTCCGCCGACATTGAACGAACTGCATCGGCCGTTCCGCGTCGGCAACGACAACACCGAAGCCAATCCGCTGCTGAAGCCCGAACGCCTCTACGGCGCGGAGATCGCGCTCGGTTATGCGCGCGACGAATTCTCGTGGTCGGCGACGGTCTTCTACAACGTGCTCAAGGATCCGATCACCAATGTGACGTTGGCCGTCGCACCGTCGACGATGTCGCTTACGGTGCCGGTGCACTTCGGACCCGAGACCTTCAACGTCATCGTTCCGGCGAACGGCGCGCTGCGCCAGCGCCAGAACGCCGGACGCATCGACGCCGCCGGCATCGAAGCCGAGGCCACGCGCACATGGGGCGACGATTTCGCGCTGCGTGCCGCCTTCGCCTACACCGCGGCGCGCGTCGACGGTGGCGATACCGCGCCGCAGCTTACCGGACTGCGTCCGGCCCAAGCGCCGCGGTTCACCATCACCGCCGGCGCCGACTGGCGCGCGCTCGACCGCCTCACGCTGCATGGCACGCTGCGCTACGAAAGCGCGCGCTTCGACGACGATTTGAACACGCGGCGTCTCGATGCCGCCTTCACGGGTGATGCGCGTGCCGACTTTCGGGTTTCCGACACCATCGTCGCCTATGCCGAACTGCAGAATCTGTTCGACGCCGAAGTCGAAACCGCGAAGACCGCCGACGGAATCGCCAGCCTCGATCAGCCCCGGACGTTCTGGATCGGCCTCACCTATTCGCGTTAACCGCGCCTGAAACCCGCGCGTTTCCAAGGTGTTCGTCGATTCGGTTGCGCGCTTTCGTGCCACTTCGCAACAAAGCAATAATCGGCCCGGGCTATACTGATCCCGCCTCGTACAGCGGTGTTTCATGAATGATCTCTCCGGTCGCAAACCCTTCCCGAACGCGCCCCAGCACCCGGCCACGATAGCCGCGCAAGGGCTCGGCTGGGTCGACGAGGCCAATCACGCACTGACGCCGGGCGTGCACGTGTCGTCCACATTTCTTCGCGATACCGAAAACCGACTGCCCGAGGGACGGCTGTACGCGCGCGCCGACAGCCCGGCCTACGACCAACCCGAAGCGGTGTTGGCCGCGCTCGAAGGCGGCGCCGACGCGATGGTGTTCGGCTCCGGCATGGCGGCCGCAACCTGCGCCTTCCAATGTCTGACGCCGCCCGACCACGTCGTGGCGCCGAAGATCATGTACTGGGCGCTGCGCAACTGGCTGGTCACGTTCTGCCGCCCGTGGGGATTGGATGTCGAGCTCGTCGACATGACCGATCTCGACGCGGTGAAGCGCGCCGTGCGTCCGGGCAAGACGAAACTGGTGTGGGCCGAGACGCCGGCCAATCCGTTGTGGGACGTCACCGACATCGCCGGCGTCGCCGAGATCGCGCACGCCGCCGGCGCGCGCTTCATCGTCGATTCCACGTGTGCGACACCGGTGCTGACGCGACCGTTCGAACTGGGCGCCGACGTGGTGATGCATTCGGCGACGAAATATTTGAACGGCCATTCCGACGTCGTCGCCGGTGCGTTGGTGACGAAGACGCGTGACGCGTTTTGGGAACGCGCGCAGGCGTTGCGCTCGCAGCAAGGCGGCATCCTTGGCCCGTTTGAGGCGTGGCTGCTCACGCGCGGCATGCGCACGCTGTATCCGCGGGTGAAGGCGCAGGTGGCCAACGCGCAGAAATTCGCCGAGCATTTCGCCCGTCATCCGGCCGTCCTCAAGGTGCTCTATCCGGGTCTTCCCGATTTCGCCGGTCACAAGGTGGCGGCGAAGCAGATGCAGGGCGGCTTCGGCGGCATGATGAGCGTGCGCGTGAAGGGCGGCGAACGCGCGTCGCTCGACACCATCGCGAATTTGCACATTTTCAAGCGCGCGACATCGCTGGGCGGTGTGGAAAGCCTGGTCGAACACCGTGCGACGCTGGAAGGGCCCGACAGTCCGGTGCCGCCCGATCTGTTGCGCCTGTCCGTCGGTATCGAGGACGCCGCCGATCTGATCGGCGACTTCGAACAGGCATTGGCGGCGGCGCACGCGCGCGTTACAGCCTGACCGTATGGCGGAACGGGAAGACGCGCTCAGGTGGATCGACATGGCCTTGCGCGCGGGCAACATTCCGCGCGCAACGGCGCTCGCCGAAGAAGCGCTGGCACAGAACGTCGAACATCCGGGCATCTTGAACCTGGCCGCGCACGCGGCGCTGGATCGCGGCGAATCCGAACGCGCCATCGCGCTTCTTGAGCGTGCGCGCGAACTGGCGCCACAGGACATTCACGTTCTCAATTCGCTCGGCATCGCGCTGAAACGCACAGGACGCTTCGACGAGGCCATCGCGGTGTTCGACACGGCGAGCGCCGCAGCGCCGCAACTGGCCAACGCGCACTACAACAAGGGCACGGTGTTCGAGGCGCGCAAGGATCTCGACGCGGCGCGCGCGGCCTATGAGCGGGCCCTTGCGCTCGCGCCCGGCTTCGCCGATGCGTTGGGGCGATTGTCGTTCATCGCAGGCATGCGCGGCGACTACGAAGAGGCCTGCACTCTCGCTGAGCGCGCCATCCGCGGACGGCCACACGAGCTGCCGGCGCCCTTGAAAGTGGCGGAGTTTGCGCTGCGGCGTGGCGACAACGCCGCCGCGGACATGTTTGCGAGCAGGGTGCCGAAAGCGAGTCCGCATTACGCGCAGGCGCGTTTGACGATGGCCAAGGCTTGTGTCGGCCTCAAGCAATACGACAAGGCGCGATCTCACCTTGACGACATCCTGGCGCGATCTGCGCCTGGCGACATTCCATCGCTCGCGCTCAGCCTTCTTGGCCGCATCGAGGAAGAGTCCGGGAATTATAAAGCGGCGTTTTCCGATTACGCTCAGGCAAAAGCTGCTCTCGACGGCAAATATGCGTCCGCCCATCGCACCGCGACGGGCACCGCCTACGCGGATCGGGCCGCGCGTCTGCTCGATCATTTTCGTCAGGCGCCCGCGCCATCGAAGCCTCGCACGGAGGCGCTGCCGAAGGGGGGGCCGCGTCAGCATGTTTTTCTTATCGGCTTCCCGCGATCCGGCACGACCGTTCTGGAGAAATCGCTCGCCGCGCATCCCGATGTCGTTTCGCTGGAAGAGGAAGAGTCGCTCGGCGAGGCCGTCGCGCACTTCGTCACGGCCGAAGACGGTCTCGCCCGCCTTGACGCCGGATCGGAAGACGAGTTGGCGGTCCATCGCGAAAACTATTGGCGCATCTGCCGCGCCGCGCTCCCCGGCATGGACGGCAAGGTCTTCATCGACAAGATGCCGCTCTATTCGCTCTATCTGCCGCTGGTCGCAAAGCTGTTTCCGGCGGCGAAGATTCTCTTTTCGCTGCGCGATCCGCGCGACGTGGTTTTGAGCTGCTTCAAGCAGCAATTCCAGATGAGCGCCGCCATGTATGAATTTTGCGACCTCGCGAGGACGGCGCGGCTCTACGATCTCGTCATGGAATTGCGCACGCTCTACCGCGCGCGTCTCGAACTCGAATGGCTGGACACCAGATACGAGGATCTGGTCGGCGACTTTGCCGGCACAGTGCAGCGTGTGTTCGCGTTTCTGGACGTTGAATGGGACGAAAGCGTGCGCGATGTCGCGGCCAGCGCGCGCGCGCGCGTCAGTACCACGCCGAGCGCTACGCAGGTGGCCCGCGGCCTCTACGATGGTTCCGGCCAGTGGCGCCGCTATCGTACGCAGCTGGCGCCGGTGCTGCCGGTGCTGCAGCCGTGGGTGGAAAAATTCGGTTACGCGCCGGACTAGAGCATCGCCAGCAGCGCCTTCGCGGCGGCCGGCGCGCGTTCCTTGGCGCCGTTGATCATGTATACGAAGACGTCGCGCCTCTTTTTCACCGGCGCCTTGCCGACGAGAGGAAATTCTTTCGGCGTGCCGCCGTCTTCCCAGGTGCGCGCGTGCCTGAGCCACGTCTTCAGCGCCGCGGGCGTGTAACCCGTCGGCACATCCGCCTTGGCTTGCTGAAGCCGCGCGTACACAAAATCCCCCGTGACATCCGCGAGGCAGGGATGCTTCGCCGAATCCGCGAACACGATGGCGGCGCCGTGCTTCTTCGCCAGCGCTACGAATGCGGGCGTTTGGAACGTCGCGTTGCGCACTTCGATGGCGTGCCGGATCGCGCGACCGCCGCCTTCCTTCGGGAGCAGCGCAAGGAATGCAGCGAAATCGTCTTCCGCAAATTTTTTCGTCGGCATGAATTGCCACAGGATGGGACCGAGCTTGTTTCCGAGTTCGAACACCCCGCTCGAGAAAAAGCGGTCGATCGACGGACCGGCTTCCGCCAGCACGCTGCGGTTGGTCGCGTAGGCCGGCGCCTTCACCGCAAAGACGAAATCGTCCGGCGTCTGGTCGCGCCAGTTGCGGAAGGTCTCCGGCTTCTGCGTGCGATAGAACGTGCCGTTGATCTCGATCGCGGTTACTTCACGGCTGGCGAACTTGAGTTCGTCCTTGTGCGGCAAGCCCTTGGGAAAGAACGTGCCGCGCCACGGCTCGAAGGTCCAACCGCCGATCCCGACCCTGATCATGTGTGATCCTGTGACGTCATTTCCGTGCCAACCCTTTGCAAAACAATCATATTTCATCCACGGCTAATGGTGCGACCGGGGGTTGTTTGAAGCCGCCGGTAAGCTTACATTCCGAGTCGGTTAAGCTTATTCCAGCGTAGGGGATTGCCATGCAAAAGTTTGCGCTCACCGCCACGGCGGCCGCTCTCAGCCTCGCCACATCCGCTGCCAGCGCCGCGGGCGATTGGTCGGGCTTCTATGCCACCGGTCATTTCGACGTCGGTTGGGGCTCGGCGGACTGGAGTGGGTTCGACGGTGCGGAAGGCGGCGGTGAGGGTGCGTCGATCGCTGCCAAGTCTCTGCCGGATCCGGTCGGCTTCCTCAACACCACCTTCTTCAAGGGCGACGGCGATGACACGGGTTGGGGTGCGGGCGTCGGCCTCGGCTACAATTTCCAGTTCGACAACGTCGTGCTCGGCGGCATCGTCGATTGGACCTGGCTCGACGTGGGCGACAGCAAGCGGTTCGACGGCTGCTGCGGCGTGGACAGGATCAGCTCGGATATCAGCGACATCGGCACGTTCAGAGGCGTCCTCGGCTTCGCGGGCGAGCGGGTGATGCCTTACGTCACCGGTGGCTGGGCCTGGGGCGATGTCAGCCACCAATTCAGAAGCGTCGCCGGCAACGGACACCGCATCAATCTCGATTCCAGTGACGGCTGGACCGCGGGCGGCGGCATCAACTTCATGGTCGGCGAGCGGACTGCGGTGAATGTCGAAGTTTTGTATGTCGACCTCGGCGAGAACAGCGGTCACCACTCGGACACGTTCCCGTCGGAAGCTGCGGCGAGCGTGGACAGCCATGCCACGATCGCCCGTGCGGGTATCGTGTTCCGGTTCTGACGCCGGCCAAAGCTTACATCTTGCCTTTGCGCGCGCATTTCCTTGGGATGCGCGCGCAATTGCTTTTGGGATGCCGCGCGTGAGCGACACGGCCGTTCATGCGCCGAGCGCGCTTCTGAAGATGCGCGCGGAGATGCCCGGCATCCTTTGGCCGCCCATATCGGCGGGCGCCGTGGCGGTGCTCGGCTGCCTCCTTTACCAGTTCGAGGAAAGTCAGTGGCTGACGCCCGAGAAGATCGCCGAGGAACAGGCGCGCCAGCTGGCCGTGCTGGCCGAACATTTCTGGCAGCGATCGCCGAGGTTCCGTTCGCGGCTTGAGCGGGCCGGGCTGCGGCCCGCAGATCTGTGCACGCGTGCGGGATTTGTTCGCCTGCCGCCGCTCGTCCGCCGTGACATCCAGTCCGCGGGGCCGGATTTCTTTTGTGCGCCGCCCGACGGGCATGCTCCCGTTTCCGACAATTTTTCATCGGGCTCGACCGGCGAGCCGGTGATGGTCAAGCGCACGGCCGTGAACCAGCTGTACTGGCTGGGCCTGACGGTGCGTGACCATTTGTGGTGGAAGCGGGATGTCTCGTCGCGGCAGGCGATCATCCGCAAGCAGTCCGACGGCTATTCCGAGCGGCCGGACTGGGGCACGCCGATGTCGCTCCTGTTCGACACGGGGCCGACGGCGCGCATTCCGCTGACGACGCCAATCGCCGAGCAGGTGCGCCTGCTCGAAGCCTTCCGGCCCGACACGATCCTGTTGCATCCCACCAATCTTGCGGGCCTGACCGACCATTGCCGCAGGCACGATGTGTCTTTGGCCAGCCTGCGCGGGCTGCGCACCTTCGGCGAGATGTTGTCGCCGCATGTGCGCGACGACGCCGAGGTCTTTTTCGGCGTGCCGATCGACGACTGCTATTCCTCGCAGGAAGTCGGATACATCGCGCAGCAGTGCGGCGAGAGCGCGCTCTACCACGTGGCCGCGGAATCGCTGATGGTCGAAGTGGTCAACGATAGCGGCCAGCCGTGCGGCGAAGGCGAAGCGGGGCGCATCCTCGTCACCGACATCCACAATTTCGCCACGCCGCTCATCCGCTACGAGATCGGCGACTGGGCGGTGCCCGGGCAGCCGTGTCCCTGCGGCCGGGGCCTGCCCACGCTCACGCGCGTGCTCGGCCGCCAGCGCAACCTCATTGTGATGCCGGACGGCACGCGCCATTGGCCGCTGTCGGGGTTTCAGAAGGTGCGCGCGGTGGCGCCGATCCGGCAGTCGCAGTTCATCCAGCACACGCGCGAAAAAATCGAAGTGCGTCTTGTCGTCGACCGGCCCCTGACCGCCGGCGAAGAAAGCGATCTGCGCGCGCTCATTCAGACCATCCTCGGCTATCCGTTCGATCTCGATATCCGGTATTTCGACGATGGCCTTCCGCCCGGCTCGGGCGGCAAGTTCGAGCAATTCATTTCAAGGGCCGTGTGATGGATCGACGCCGACGCGAGCCGAGCGTTCTGTCGCATGCCAGGAGCGATGTTCCTGGCGTGGTCTGGCCCCCCGCCAGCGGCGGACCCGCCGCGGTGCTGATGCTGCTGTTGCGGCATCTCGAAGAGACCCAATGGCTGCCGGCCGCAGAACTGAGGGCGCGCCAGCACGAACAACTCGCCCGCGCCGCCCAACACGCGAAGAAGCATTCGAAATATTTTCGCGCCCGCCTCGCCCGTGCGCGGCTCAAGCCCGACGATCTCGGTTCCGATGCCGGGCTTCGGCGTTTGCCGGTGATGCGGCGGCGAGACATCCAGTCGGCGGGAGACGACCTGTTCTGCGCCGTCGTGCCGGCGGGGCATACGCCGGTCAGCGCGACGCGCACGTCCGGTTCCACCGGCGAGCCGGTGACGATCAAACGCACGGCGATCAATCACCTCGACTGGCTCGCGATGACGATGCGCGAGCATCTGTGGCAGGGACGCGATTTTTCGGGGCGCATGGCGGCGGTGCGCGGCAACGAACCCTATCGGGAACGCAACGATTGGGGGCCGCCGGTGAGTTTTCTGTTTCCGACCGGCCGCTCGGCCGGCATTCCGCTGGCCACGGACATCGCCAGGCAGGTGGAACTGCTGCAGGCGTTCAGGCCCGACAATCTGATCGTCTATCCGAGCAACCTCGCCGCGCTGACCGCCCGTTGCCGCGTCACCGGCACCGCGATTCCCGGGTTGCGGAGCATACGCACCATCGGCGAAACGCTTTCATCCGAGACGCGCACGGACGCGGAAGAGGTCCTGCATGCGCGCGTGACCGACGCCTATTCGTCGCAGGAGTTCGGGTACATCGCGCTGCAGTGTCCCGTGAGCGGGCTCTATCACACGACCGAGACAGTGATTGTCGAAATCCTCGACGATGCCGGCGCTCCGTGCCCGGAAGGCACGGCCGGACACGTCGTGGTCACCGATCTGCACAATCTGGCGACGCCGCTCGTGCGCTACGATATCGGCGATTGGGCGGTGCCGGGGCCGCAGTGCCCGTGCGGGCGCGGGCTGCCCACACTCAAGAGCATTCTCGGCCGGCAGCGGAATTTGGTGCTGATGCCGGACGGCACGCGGCATTGGCCGATGGCGGGCTTTCAGAACGTGCGTTCGATCGCGCCGGTGCGGCAATCGCAATTCATCCAGCACAGCCGCGAGAAGATCGAAGTGCGCCTCGTCGTCGAGCGGCCACTCGGCGAAAGCGAGCAGGCCCAGGTCGCGGCCCTGATCCACAAGATCCTCGGCCATTCTTTTGCGCTGAAGTTCGTCTATTTCGACGAGCGCATTCCGCCGGGGCCGGGCGGCAAGTTCGAACATTTCATCTGCAAGGCGCAATAGCGCTCAGTACCCGCGCTCGGTTTCGCGCAGCAGCGCCGCGAGATGCCGTTGCCAGAACACCGCCCAGGTGTGCGTGCCGTGGCCGTGCGTGTTTGCGCTCGCCGGAATCAGCACGAATTTCGCATGCGGCATGCGTTTGACCAGCGCTTCCGCGACGCCGAGTTCCGGCGGGTTGATGAAATCGTCGGCCGAATTGATCCACATCACACGCGCGCGGATGGTTTCCAGCTTGGGCGAGGGATCGTAATTGCGCGACGATGATACTTGATACAAAAAATCGTTGGCGTCGAGATTCTTGAACTGGCGGTCGAATACCTCCGCCAGTGCCGCATCGGCGGCATCGCGCGTCGGATACTCGACCTGCAACGGGATCGGCGCCGAGCCGGCGATGACCAGAAGATCGGCGACCGTGCGGAGCGCGCCAACCGGCTGGGTCTTGTATTCGCCGCCCATCCACGCCAGATCCAACGTGATCGCGTCGATGGTCATCTTGCGCCACATGCGGTTGCGGCCGGCGATCATCACCGGCTGGCAGGCGAGCGGCATTAGCGCGTCCATGTACTCGGGATACATCTCGCCCCAGACGAACGCGTGCATGCAGCCCATCGACGTGCCCATGATCAGGCGCGCGTGGTCGACGTGCAGGCCGTCCACCAGCAGCGCCTGCTGCGCCGCGACCATGTCGTCGTAATCGTAGTGCGGGAACTTGGCATGCAATCCGTCGCTCGGTTTGGACGATTTGCCGTGGCCGATGCCGTCGGGCAGCACGATGAAATATTTGGCGGGGTCCAGTACGCCGCCAGGCGCGAACAATACGGCGGCGAATTGCGGACGCAGGAATTGCTGGCCGCTGCCGCCAGTGCCGTGCAGCACCATCACCGCATTGTCGATGTGACCCTGCGCGTCGCGATGCGGGGTGCCCAGCGTTGTGTAGTGCAAGCGCAGTTCAGGCAACGATTCGCCCGAACGGAAATGGAAATCGCGGGCGATGTAGTCGCCCTCGGTGGTTTGCAGCTGCGGCATCGCGGGCGGGGCATCGGCCGCGAATACCAACGTTGAGAGCGCCGCGATACACACGACCAACGCAATGCCGAATTTCATGTCGCCACTCCCCAACTACATCGCGTTCATTGTCAGGAGATCGTATGTCGCAACGGTCTCGTCGTTCTGGTTGGTGACCAGCACGTCCCATTTCACTTCGCCGTATTCGTCGTTGCGCTGCGATTTCCATTTCGCCGTCAGCCGCACCTTGATGGAGTCACCCGGCACGACCGGCTTGAGAAAGCGCAGATTGTCGAGGCCGTAATTCGCGAGCACCGGCCCCGGCGCCGGATCGACGAACAATCCGGCCGCGAACGACAGGATCAGATAACCGTGCGCCACGCGACCCGGGAAGAACGGATTGGCCGCCGCGGCCACTTCGTCCATGTGCGCGTAGAAGGTGTCGCCGGTGAAATGCGCAAAGTGCTCGATGTCGTCGAGCGTGATGGTGCGCGACTTCGTCACCACTGTCTTGCCCAATTCCAGCTCGCTGAAGCGCAAGCGGAACGGATGCGGCGGCGCATCGTCGATGGGCGCTCCGGGCGTCCAGCGGTTGGCGACGGCGGTCAGCGTGCGCGGCGAACCCTGCACGGCGGTGCGCTGCATGTAATGCATCACGCCGCGGATGCCGCCCATTTCCTCGCCGCCGCCGGCGCGCCCCGGTCCGCCGTGGATCAGGTTAGGCAGCGGCGAACCGTGGCCGGTGGACTCCTTCGCGCAATCGCGGTCATTGATCAGAACGCGGCCGTGATACGCGCCCGATCCGGCGATGACGCGCATGGCCACATCGGTGTCGTAGGTGAACAGCGACATCACCAGCGAGCCATGCCCGCGGTTGCAGAGCGCGATGGCATCGTCGAGATCGCGATACGGCATCAATGTCGAGACCGGCCCGAAGGCCTCGATCTCGTGCACGCGCGTTGCCGTCCACGGATCGGAGCAGCGCATCAAGATCGGCGACAGGAAAGCGCCGCGTTTGGCGTCGGCGTCGCGCACATCGACGCGATCCGGATCGCCGTAGATGCGTTCGGCTTCGAGGGCGATACTGGCGACGTGGGTGCGCACATCGGTACGCTGCGCCTCGCTGACGAGGGCACCCATGGTCACGCCCTCGGCGCGCGGATCGCCGATCACGGTCTTGGCCAGGCGCGCGGAAATTGCGTCGCCCACCGCGCCGATCAAATTCGCGGGCACGAAGCAGCGGCGGATGGCGGTGCATTTTTGTCCGGCCTTCACCGTCATCTCGCGCACAACTTCCTTCACGAACAGGTCGAATTCCGGCTGGTGCGGCGTGGCGTCCGGCCCGAGCACGGATGCATTCAACGAGTCCCGTTCCGCGATGAAGCGCACGGATTCGCGCGTTACCGTGGGATGGCGTTGCAGCTTCTCCGCCGTGCTCGCCGAACCGGTAAAGGAAATCGCATCCTGACACGTCAGGTGATCGAACAGATCGCCGACGCCGCCGGCGATGAATTGCAGCGCGCCGTCGGGCAGCACGCCGGTCTCGATCATGATGCGGAACGCGGCCTCGGCGAGGTACGCGGTTGCGCTCGCCGGTTTGACGATGGCGGGCACGCCGGCCAACAACGTGGGCCCGAGCTTTTCCAACATGCCCCAGACGGGGAAGTTGAAGGCGTTGATATGCAGCGCCACGCCTTGCAGCGGCGTCATCACATGCTGACCGGCGAAAGTGCCCTTCTTCGACAACACCACGGGCGGGCCGTCGGCCAGGACAGTGTCGTTGGGCAGTTCGCGCCGCCCTATCGACGAATAGGAAAACAGCGTGCCGGCGCCGCCTTCGATGTCGATCCAGCCGTCGGTGCGCGTGGCGCCGGTCGAGTACGACAGTTCGTACAGTTCTTCCTTGCGCTCCATGATCGCGGTGGCGAGCGCCTTCAACACGCGGGCGCGGTCGTGGAACGTCATCGCGCGCAACGCCGGGCCGCCGTGCGCGCGTGCGTGCGCGGCCATCGCGGCGAAATCCACCCCGCGCGAGCCGGTTTCGGCGACCGTCTCGCCGGTGATCGCCGACGGGATGGGCGCGAGATCGCTGCCCGCGACCCAGCGCCCCTCGGCATAATTCATCAGCTTCAAGGGCTTCATCTTATCGTCCAGTAAAATTGGGCGGGCGTTTCGCCAGAAACGCGGCGATGCCTTCGGCGTAATCGGCGCTCGAACCCAACTCGTGCATGCCATCGCGTTCGGCATCCAGCGATTGGTCTAAGGTTTGGCTCCACGAACCGCGGATCAGTTGTTTGGTGCGCGCAAGGCCGCGCGTCGGCGCATGCGCGAATTTGCCGATGAGCGCGTCCGCTTCGGTCATCAGCTTGTCGTCGTCCACCGCGCGCCAGATCAGGCCCCATTGTTCGGCCTGCTCGGCGGGGATGGGTTGGCCCGTCATGGTGACGCCGAGCGCGCGCGCCTGTCCGATCAGACGTGGCAGATGCCAGGTGGCGCCGGAATCCGGAACAAGGCCAATGCCGGCGAACGACTGGATGAACTTCGCGCTCTTCGCGGCGACGACGATGTCGCAGGCGATGGCGATGGAGCAGCCCGCGCCGGCGGCGACGCCGTTCACCGCGCACACCGTCGGAAACGCCAACCCGGTGAGGCGCCGGATCAACGGCGTCCACAGCCGCTGCACCTTGTCGCCGAGGTTCACCGGCCCGTCGGCGGGCGACACACCCACGTCCGACAAATCCTGACCGGCGCAGAAGCCGCGGCCCGCACCCGTGAGCAACAGCACGCGCACAGATTTGTCGGCGTCGATGGCATCGAACGCGCGTTGAATATCGGCGTGCATCCGTTCGTTGAAGCTGTTCAGCCGGTCGGGCCGGTTCAGCGTCAGCTTCGCAACCCCGCCGTCGATGGTGAAGAGAATGGTGTCGTACATGATCGCGCTCGTGCCAAGGCCGCTTTGGTTTAGCATGCCCCGCGCGTGCTTTTCCTCCCCCGTTTACGGGGGAGGTGGCTCGCCGCAAAGCGGCGAGACGGAGGGGGGAGCCTTAGCAACGATGCGTCGCTCGCTCCCCCCCTCCGCCTCGCTACGCTCGGCACCTCCCCCGTAAACGGGGGAGGAAAGTTACTGCGCCTTCGCCCTCGCGATGTATGCGTCGATTTGGGTTTCCAGAATCGGCAAGGTCACGCTGCCGTTCGCCAGTATCGCGTCATGGAACGCGCGGATGTCGAACCGCGCACCCAAGGCGCGCTCCGCCTTGCGCCGAAGCTCGATGATCCGCATCTCGCCAGTCTTGTACGACACCGCCTGACCCGGCCACGCGATGTAACGGTCGATTTCGGTGCGCACTTCGTGAAGGGGCAGCGCGGTGTTGTTGGCGAGATAATCCAGCGCCTGTTGCCGCGACCAACCCATCGCGTGGATGCCGGTGTCGACGACCAGACGGCAGGCGCGCCACATCTCCCATGTCAGGCGGCCGAAATTCTCGTAGGGCGTCTTGTAGATGCCCATCTCGATGCCAAGCTTTTCGGAATAGAGGCCCCAGCCTTCGCCGAACGCGTTCACATACAGATTGCGCCGGAACGTCGGCAGGTCGGTCATCTCCTGCGCCAGTGCGCCCTGCAGATGATGGCCCGGCACGGCTTCATGCAAAGTCAACGACGGCAAATTGTATAACGGCCGGCTTTCCAGCTTGTAGGTGTTCACCCAGTAGCGGCCGGCGCGCTTGCCGGTCAGCGGCCCGGGCGAATAGCGGCCCGAGGTGTAGTTGGGTGCGAGTTCCGCCGGCACCGGCTCCACCGCGTAGGTCAATCTCGGCAGCCTGCCGAAGAACTCCGGCAGGTGCCCGTCGATTTCCTTGGCGATGTAGCGGGCGTGCATGATCAGCTCGTCCGCCGTCTTCGTGTAGAACTGCGGATCGGTGCGCAGGAACTGGATGAAATCGGCGAAGCTGCCTTGGAAGCCGACCTGCTTGATGATCGCTTCCATCTCCTTGTGGATGCGCGCGACTTCGTTGAGGCCCGTCTGGTGCACCTGCGCGGCGGTGAGCGGCAGCGTGGTGTAATAACGGATCAGATCGTCGTAATACGCGCGGCCGTTCGGCAGTTCCGACGCGCCCAGCGTCTTGCGCGCCTTCGGCATGTATTCGGTGACGAAGAATTTCTGGAAGTCGGCATAGGCGCCGCGCACCGGTCCTTCGATCGCCACCTTGCCGGCGGCCATCAGGCGCGCGCGGTCCTTCTCCGCCACGCTCGCCGGAAATTTCGTGAACGGCCGCCACAGCGGCGAATCCTCGGCGCGCGCGATTTGCGCGCCGTCGACGATGCTCTTGATGCCGGGAAGGATTTCGGAGGCGATCGTGAACCCGTCGGCAAGCCCGGTGCGCATGTTGGCGATGTTTTCGCCGAAATAGCGCGGCACGTCGTTCAGGCGCGCGATGTAGTTCTCGTAATCCTTGGCGGTGACGAGATCGAGCGCGTCGGGCAGCTGCATGAAATCGGCGTAGAATCCGGAGTCGGCGCTGATCGGCATGCGCCATTCGCGATAGGCCGCCATGCGCACGCTCGACCCAACCATGAAGTCGAACAGATCGTAGCTGACCTGATCGGTCTGGTTCAGCTGCGCGCGCTCGATGCCATGCAGCCGGTCGAGGAAGCCCTTCGCGTCCTTCAGCCGGCGTTCCTGATCCGCCGGCGTTTCATGCGACAGGCGGTCGTCGTAATCGTGCACGCCCGAATAGGTCGCGCCGACCGGAAACTCGCGGTACTCCCACTGCTCTTCGTCTTTGAACAATTGGTGCAACGCGGCGGTCGCGCCAGCGCTTTCCGCCCGCGCCGCCATCGGCATCGCCGCCATCGTGATTGCCCCCAAAACAAAGCCAGCCAACGCAAACGAGCGCATGGAATCTCCCCCTCACCCCGAGATAGGATGGGAACTTAGCACAAAGGAAAACGCCATGGCCGCTCACAGTGTCGCGAAAATCACCCCCGATCAGCGCAAGGCGCGGCTCGAAAAGCTGCGCGCGGGCATGGCGGAGGCGGGCATCGGCGCGGTCGTTATCGGCCCAAGCACAAGTTTGGTCTATTTCACCGGCGTGCACTGGCACCCGAGCGAACGCTTCACCGGCGTGGTGGTGACGCCGAAGGGGCTGACGTATGTGTGCCCCGGTTTCGAGCAGGACAAGGTGTCATCCGTCGTCACCGTGCCGGGAGAATTCCGCACCTGGCAGGAAGATGAAAGTCCTTACGCGCTGATCGCCGATGTGGCCGATACCTCTGTAAAGGGGGGCAAGGTGGCGTTGGACAATCAGGTGGCGTTGTTCACGTATCTCGGTTTGCGCGGCGCGATGGGCGACGAACGGATCGTGGATGGCGGACCGGTGATCAACAAGCTGCGACGCATCAAGGACGCGTCCGAAATCGCGCTGATGCAGCACGCCAAAAATGTGACGCTGGAGGTGCAACGCCGCGCGCGCGATGCGCTGAAGCCGGGCGTGCGCGTGAGCGAGATGACGCGCTTCATCGACGATGAACATCGCGCCTTCGGTTCCGACGGCGGCAACACGTTCTGCATCGTCTCGTTCGGCACCGACACCACGCTGCCGCACGGGCCGGAAGGCGACGCCGCGCTGAAGGACGGCGACATGGTGCTGATCGACACCGGCTGTGCCTTCGACGGCTACAACTCCGACATCACGCGCTCATACGTGTTCGGCGAGCCGACCAGGCGCATGCGCGAAACGTGGGCGCTGGAAAAAGAGGCGCAGGGCGCGGCATTCGCGGCGGCGCAGTTGGGCAAGCCGTGCGAGACCGCCGACAACGCCGCGCGCGCGGTGTTGCAGAAAGCGGGGCTGGGGCCGGACTACAGACTCCCCGGCCTGCCGCATCGCACGGGACATGGCATCGGGCTCGACGTGCACGAGGCGCCCAATCTGGTGCGCGGCGACAAGACACCGCTGGCCGCGGGCATGTGTTTCTCGAACGAGCCGATGATCGTGCTGCCGGGCGAATTCGGCATCCGTCTGGAGGACCATTTCTATATGACCGATCGCGGCCCCAAATGGTTCACCGAGCCGTCGTTCTCGATCGACGAACCGTTTAGGGGCGTGGTGCCAATCTCGTAAGGCGTAGCAATTCCATTAACTATGCTTCAATATATTGCGACGCGCTGGTGAGTCGCATCTGCATATGGATGTTCACGCCTTCCGCGCCCGCGGCTCAGCCCGCGGTGCCACTTTCCGCCGCAACCCTCGAGTGTTTGCGGGCCTTCCTATTTCTGCTATATTGTCAGATCAAACTGAAATTAAAGAACGCGCAACGTTCCAAATGCGCAAGTTGTGGGAAGGCTGGGGCCGATCATTGAGGAGGAGTGGCGCGCCCACCACGCGCCGTTCTCCGCACCTGATTGCGTCTGCGCTGTTGATGCGCGCCCCACGGACAGCGTCGCTCTTACTGGCGCGCGCACAGTCTCTTGATGCGGCGGTAGACACGCCGCATCAGAAAGCCTGTTTGCTTCCGCACTTGGGCCTCAAACAGGCGAAACTCTCTCGAGCACACACACAACCAGAGTGCCAGAAAGATGATTTCGCCGTTGACGTTTCCGGTTATCGCGGCGGACCAAACCGACTCGATGCTTTGTATTCCACCGCGTGCGTAGTGGACGGCGAAGATAGCCACCCACAGCCAGAATTCGACAACTCGGCGCCAACGCGTCCAAGATTTCGCTCTCCTGTTCATAGGTACCTCCATTCGCGTGGAGCCCGGTCGGTGCGTCGCGTCCAAGTGATCGCGCCGACCAGCCCCTGTGAGCGGGAGTTCGCGGTCTCCCTCGCCGCACTGCGGCGGGGGAGGTCGCTTTCAGGCCACCGCCCGTTCGCCTGATTTCTGCAAGCGCAAGCCCTCCTTCCGAAAAACAAAACAGGCCACTATCCCTTCGAAGGGATATGGCCTGCCCAATTCACGAGCAGTTGCGGTGCGGCAAGAACCGCAGTGCGTGCGTCAAGAGTCATCGACGCGCGCTCGGCATTGCGGCCGGTATCGCGAAGAATTGGGCAGGCCAGATACCTTCGACATGCAAACGGCACGAAGCTTCATTGGAAATCCCCTGAGCGAATGCTGCTCCCGTCTCAGCATTCATCGTGCCATTGCACGACTGACCGGCCGGTCGAGGAAATCAGCCGATCGTCGACGTTCGCGTCACAAATCTTTGATGGAGCTTTGCCTAAACTTTGATCATCGACGCCAAAATTCGAGCACTGCCAAACACTGTGCAGTGCAGCGTGCTAATGCGCTGTCACGAGCCGCACCGGCACCGGCATCAAACAGAGGTCCACGACCTCCGGCGGATGGTGGTGGAACCACGGATTGGTGAGCACGCGGCGTTCCTGCTTCTGCTGCGCGAACGAGGGTGACTCCGTGCGCAACACCTGAAAGTGCGGACGCTGCGCCGCAGGCAGATCGGCGGCCACCACCGCACGCGTGATCTTGTCGGCGCGGGCCGCGTCCTGGATCACGCCGCTTTCGACCGCAGGATCGCCGCGCTCCAGCTTTTGCAGATACTGCATGCCGGCGATCACGCGGCCGATCATCGAAATATTCCGGTCCTCGCGATGCGGCGCCTGGCCGATGACGACATAGACCTCGGTCGATGCCGTGTTGGGATCTTCGTCGCGCGCGAAGCCGATGGTGCCGTAGCAATTCGCCATCCACTGCGTGTGCGTCTGCGGATCGCGGCCGACGGGGAAGCCGTCGATGTGACCGGGCTCGGTCACGAACAGATTGGGCGAGCCCAACGCGGCGTACGGAAGTTTCGCATCGACCGGCAGTTCGAATTCGGCCTTCAGCGAGGGCCATGCGGCCTTCACCTCCGGCGTGATCGGGCGCGCGGCGGTGGCCGCCGTGCCTTCGCCGATGCCGAACTGCGCCACGAAGCCGTCGATCACGCGGTAAAACGACAGGCCGTCGTAAAAATGCGCGCGCACCAGCGCTTTGAAGCGCTTGACGTGCTCGGGCGCGGCCCACGGCGCCAACTCGACGACGACCTGTCCGTATTTGTTGTCGATGAGGACAAGGTTCTCTGGATCGACGTCGCGCCACGGCTCCGGCGGCGGCCCGGCCGGCGCGTCCGCGGCATGCGTGGCGCCAACAACTGACAATCCAAATGCAAGCGCGGCAACCGTCCCCCGAAATCCCCTCATGGCATCAACGCCCTTTCCAGTTTGCCCAAACCTTCATCCAGCACTGTGTCCGAAATCGTCAGCGGCGTCATGATGCGGACGGTTTCGCCGAAGATGCCGCACGACATCAGCACCAGACCTTCGGCCAGCGCCTTCTGCTGGACGCGTTTCACGGTTTCGCCGTCCGGTTCGTGCGCGCCGCGTGATTTGACGACGTCGAAGGCGACCATGGCGCCCAGATTGCGGATGCCGGCGATCGGCACGCTGTCGTTGCGTTTGCCGATGTCGCGCAGCCGCGCGGTCATGCGTTCGCCGAGCGCTGTCGCGCGCTGTGGCAGCCTTTCTTCCTCGATCACGTCGAGCACCGCCAATGCCGCGGCGCACGCCATCGGCGAACCGGCATAGGTTCCGCCAAGTCCGCCGGGATCGACCGTGTCCATGACCTTCGCCTTGCCGGTGACGCCGGAGATGGGGAAGCCGCCGCCCAATCCCTTGGCCATCGTGATGAGATCGGGCTCGACGCCGGAATGCTCGATGCCGAACAGCTTGCCGGTACGCGCGAAGCCGGTTTGCACCTCGTCGTCGATCAAGAGAATGCCGTGCTCGTCGCAGAGCGCGCGTAGCGCGCGCAAGAATTCGAACGGCGCGGGGTGATAGCCGCCTTCGCCCTGCACTGGCTCGATGATGAGCGCGGCGACACGGGCGGGATCGACGTCGGCCTTGAACAGATGCGTCAGATAATTCAGCGAGTCCCGCACGGCCACGCCGTAGTGCGCGATGGGGAAGGGCACGTGATAAACGTCGGCCGGCATCGGGCCGAAGCCCTTCTTGTACGGCGCCACCTTGCCGGTCAGCGCCATCGTCATCACCGTGCGGCCGTGAAACGCGCCGGAGAAGGCGATCACCGCGGAACGCTGCGTGGCGTAGCGCGCGATCTTGACCGCGTTCTCGACGGCCTCCGCGCCGGTGGTGAAGAACACCGTCTTCGTGCCGCCGCCGATCGGAACGATCTGGTTCAACCGCTCGGCCAGCGCGACGTAGGGCTCGTACGACATCACCTGGAACGCCGTGTGCGTGAACCGCGCGAGCTGCTCCTGGACCGCCGCCATCACTTTGGGATTGCGGTGTCCCGTATTGAGCACGGCGATGCCGCCCGCAAAATCGATGTAGCGTTTCCCCTCCGCGTCCCACAGCTCGGCGTTGTCGGCGCGCACGGCAAACACCGGCGTAGCGATGGAAACGCCGCGCGGAATGGCGGCATTGCGGCGGGCTAGGAGATCGGAATTGGCGCTCATGATGGTCTCTCAGGGGCGAGTCAAGGGGAGTAACGCGGCCCTCATTTCACCGCAAGCGCGCATGTTTCAAAAACTGACTCCGAGCGTTCGCGAAACGAACATGCGCCCGATATTACGACATTAACGAATTTCTTTGGGACGCATACGGACGAAGTGGTCGTCGTGGCGTCCAATACTGAGACGATTCACCAATGATACTGATAGGTCACACGCTGTTCTCTGTGACTCTTGACAGCCCCGCTGGGCGGCGCGCACAATTAACTAACTGTTAACCAGTTTTGTCTGTCACAGCGTTGTCTGAGTCGTCAGGGGTAGCCGCCGGGGAACAAGAGCGGCCAAGGGACACGTGGCTCATCGGAGGGGGGCGCCGGCGCTGTGGCGAACCGATGAGGTCATGCCGTGCTCGCTTATGAAGAGCTGAAGGGTTCTGCCGGCCGCGAAGTCTTCTACCGACCCCCGCGCTACGACGCCCGCAAGCTGTTCCCTCACATGCGCCCGCGGGTCCGCGTGCGTTCGCAGGTCTACCATCTGCACAATATCTCGCTGTCCGGCATCGCGGCGGTGTCGCATTCGCCCGCCGACGACGGCCTGGCGGTCGGCGAAACCGTTCCGTTGACGTTGCAGCAATCCGGACTGCCGATTTTCGAGAGCCGCGCCCGCGTCGTGCGCAAGGAGCCGACCATGTTCGGCGCCAAGGTGGCGTTCAATCTGGTCGATGGCTTCGTCGAATTCGATCGCCTGTTGAACCGGAACGCGCAGGCCCAGCTGGCGCGCACGGCGTCGCTGCTGAACGAAGACGCGTCGCAACTGGTGCCGAAAGAATACCGCGCCTTCACCGCCGACGTGTTGCGGCACTTGCGTTCCTACCGCGCGGTGCTCGACCAGAACATGTGCATCACCAATTCGTTCTCGCGCGCCTTCGACGCCGACGCGGCCTTCGCCGCCTGCGAGGAACAGCTGGTCAACCACTGGCGTTCGCTGTGGCGCACGGGAAATGAAATTATCCGCTCGATCGGCGATGACCGCGCGGTGTACGCCGCGGTCAAGGAATACACCGAACTCGTGCTGACGCCCGAATTGGCGCTGGGCGACATCTGGAATCGTTCATACGAAAAGCCGCTCGGCTATCCCGGCGACTTCGACGTCATGAACATGGTCTACGACTGGGAGCGCCGCGGCGACACCGTGTACGGCATGCTGATGCACCGCATCGGCCTCGAGGTCGCTGAGTGCATCAAGACACGCATGGAGGTGGTGAAGTCGACCATCAACCGCGTGGTGAAGGAAAAAGGCGTCGACCGGCCGGCGCGCATTCTGTCGCTTGGCTGCGGTCCGGCGCGCGAGGTCGAGCTGTTCCTCTCGGGCCCGCACGCGAATTCCGGCCGCGCCGAATTCACCCTGATCGATCAGGAAGCGCAGGCCCTGCAATACGCCTATGAGCATGCCTATCCGCACACGTTGAAGACGGATGGACGCATGCGGGTGAACTGCGTCAACATCAGCTTCACCGACATCCTGCGCGGCACGGGCGCGATGGAGAGCCTGCCACCGCAGGATCTGGTCTATTCGGTGGGTCTCCTCGACTATCTTGTCGATCGCCGCGCCGCCGGCCTGACGCAACGCTTGTTCTCGCTGCTTGCGCCGGGCGGGCTCCTCATCATCGGCAACATGAACGAGGTGCCTCTGTCCAATCTTTGGCCGATGGAGTTCATCGCCGACTGGACGCTGCACTATCGCGGCGAGGCCGAGATGCTGAATTGGGTGGCCCCGGTGAAGCCCGCGCAGGCGTGGACCGAAACCGAACCCACCGACCGCGTGCGGCTGCTGTTCGCGACCAGACCGTAACCTGCGGGCGAAGCCTCAGTTGCTCGTGCAGTTGCCGTTCGGGCCCGGGTGATAGCCCGCCGGACATGGCGCGCTGGGGGGCACCGGTGCGGCAGGTCCGGTCACGCCGCGTGGTACCATTACGGCCACCGGCTCACGGCCCTTCTTGTTGATGACGCAGACGCCGTGTTTGTTCGGGTGATAACCCTTTGGGCAATTCTTGCGCGCCTCGGCCGGCGCCGCTGCAAGGGCGGCGAGAAGCGATAGCGAAAAGACGATCGTGCGCATGTCTGTCTTCGGGCTCGCAGCATCGCGAGTGGACATGGAGACGCCGCCGGCTACGCCCGTCCATTGGACCGAAGTCCAACATGGGAGCGCAGGCTCGGCGGTCGGGAGGGAATCCCGCCCCTAGCCGGCTTCTTTCAGGGAAGGATGGCGGCCGACGCCGATCAGGCGCTCGGGCGGAAGGTTTACGGTCACCGTGGTGCCGCGTCCGACAATGCTCTGGAGGTTCAGTTCGCCGCCGTGCAGGCGCACGAGGCGATCGGCGTAGGGCAGGCCCAAACCGCTGCCGCCGTGCTTTCGGGCGTATGAACTTTCCACCTGCTCGAACGGGCGCAGGACGCGCGGGATGTCTTCCTGGCGGATGCCGATCCCTGTGTCGGCGATCTTGAAGCTGGCGCCTTCGCCCGCCTTGGCATGCAGCGTCAGCCGCACATCGCCGCCTTCGGGCGTGAACTTGATGGCATTGGAAACGAGGTTGATCGCCACCTGCAGCAGCAGGCGTTCGTCGCCAAAGACGTAGACCGGCTCGGTGCAATCGGGGAACAGGAGGCGGACTTTTCCGCTCTGCGCGCGCTCGTGGCACATGCGCACGCAGCGGCGCAGGACGTCGGTGAGGTCGCACTCGCGCTCCTGCAGCACCACCTTGCCGGCGTCGGCTTTGGCCAGATCGAGAATGTCGTTGATGATGGCCAACAGATGCTGGCCGGACGCGTTGATGTCGTTGGCATAGTCCGCGTACTGCTTGTTGCCGACGGCGCCGAACACCTGGTTCTTGATGATGTCGGAGAAGCCGATGATGGCGTTCAACGGCGTGCGGAATTCGTGGCTCATCGTCGCCAGGAACTCGCTCTTCGATTTGTTGGCCTGATTGGCTTCGTGCAACAGGAGCGTGGTGACCGCGTTCTTGTCCTCGATGATCTTCTGGCTGATGTAGCCGCGGCGGATGTACATCTCCTGGATATAGCCGGAGAACAGTCCCACGCCCGTCGACATCGCCAGGAAGAAATCGTTGTTGATGGCGAGGTTGGTCGGCAGCGGGTTGATGTAGAAGATCACCACCTGATACAGGGCGACCAGCAGCAGCGAAATCCACAGCGAGTGGAAGAACTTCAGCCGGATCAAGCTGCCGCAATAGATCACCACCATGATCAGGCCGGCATAATAGTGCGCCCTGAACGGTCCGTGCATCACGGACGTCATCAGGATGATGCCCATGCCCGATGTCAGCATGGCGAGCGCGAGCAGCGGCTGCGCAAAGCGGTGGAACAGCTGCGTGAAGGTGATCGCGAAGATCGTCAGAAGCACGGGACAGACAAAGCCGTAGCGGATGGTCCACAGCGCGGCGAGCGATTCCCCGCCGACGATGTAGTCGAGCACGCCGAAGCAGAGATACAAACCGATGCCGGCGATCAGATAGATGCGGACGAAATTGATCGCGCGCTCGAGCGTTTCGCGCACGAACGTCTGTTCGACCTGCGGGCTGCGGAATCGCACCCGGATATGGTCAAACCGGTAATCCTGCTCGGGATAGTCGAGCGGGGAATTCATGAAGACAAACTTCTCCCCGATTACAGCGTGATCCTCGCGTTCAGCGCGTAAAAATTTGGATAAATCTATCGTTTCGAACTTACGGGACGGACTTAAGGCTTAATCGGCGGCTACCGAGCGTTAGCAATTTAGCAACCCAATTAATTCAAGTTTTCCGCGAATTCGATTTCTCGGGGGAGAGAAACGATGCGTGGAGTTCGTTCGGTTGCGGCATTCTTGCTGGTAGGCGCGGCAACGCCCGCACTGGCATCGGGCTATGGCTTGCGGGAACACAGCGTCGATTCCATGGGCATGGCCTATGCCGGCGCGGCGGCGTCGGACAACGACGCCAGCTACCTCACCTACAATCCGGCGTCCCTTTCGGGCGTCGAGAGCACCGACCTCTCACTGGGCATCACCCTCATTTTCCCCTATTCGGACGGCTCGTACTCGCCGTCGCTGACCTCGGCGGGATCGCCGGCCGGCGGCGACACCGATCCCTCGCACTATGTGAACGATTGCTGGGTGCCGGCCTTCGCGCTCCGCCACCGGATCAATGATGATTGGACGGTTGGCGTCTCCGTGAACATCCCTTGGGGCCTGAAGACGGAATATCCGCTCGATTGGGCCGGCCGCTACTACGCGGGCAAGACGCGGCTCACCGTCGCGACGATCACGCCCATGGTGTCGTACCAGGTGACGCCGAAAGTTTCGCTCGGCGTCGGTGTGATGGCGCAGTACGCCAAGGGCACGCTGTCGAACGCGATCGACTTCGGCCTGATCGGTGCGCTCAACGGGTTCGGCACGACGCCGGGCACGCTCGACGGCAGCGCCGTCATCAAGAATGCCGACGACTGGAGCTGGGGCTGGGTCGCCGGCGTCATGATCCATCCCAACGATCTTTCCAGCACAGTGGGATCCGAAGCTTGGAATTCACGTGACTTGAAGTCGC
>JADMIO010957415.1_pt1 | contig 71672 bp, 77 predicted proteins | sample 8958161 | NCBI WGS metagenome assembly JADMIO01 (sample SAMN16585339, study PRJNA669376) | soil metagenome | isolation source: Crop rotation soil | place: USA: Cullars Rotation, Alabama | collected 2011 | reverse complement strand
GCCGCGACTTCAAGTCACGTGAATTCCAAGCTTCGGATCCCACTGTGCTGGAAAGTGGATCGGGAGCGCTATTCGCGAGCGCGGGATGCCTTCGGCGCCCCGCGGTTCCGGGTGCTCTATCGGGTCTGGCTGCGTCAGGGGCCGGCCGCTCTGCGGGACGTAACGTCCCCGATTCTCGCAGACGCGATCGCGCGGCGAACAGGACAGATCGAGACGCAGGTTCTCGCGCATCGATATCTGCATCTCGCCCCCTTGGTTACCACCGCGTAATCAGAAGGCAAGCGGAAAAAAGGGGGGAAAAAGGTCCGATCGTCGTTTTTCCCCCTGTCGGCTCGGTGACAGAGGCGAGGACGTCGCGATTGAAGGGGCAGGTATCGACGATGTGTCGGAGGGGTAAGTGCTAGATCGAGAGGACATTGACCGCGGCAGTCACCCCACGAGTGAAGTCGTTGGGCGGCGTTTTGTGCCGCCCGCTGACGGTCGATCAAATGAAGGCGCGCGAAGTAGTGGGGGCGTGAGCGACCCACCCCTTTGGCCGATCGGGCGACCCGCGGCCCTGATCGGGAGGGTCGCTCACGCCCCCATGCCTCGACCGCGCGGTCCGGACGTCTCTGCTCCGCCAGCGGCCGCCGTTCTCGTTGCGGGTGACACGCGTCGTATGTCAGTGGCGTCGATACGTTGATAGCGAACTCGGTTCATGAACGATCGCTGATCGTTCCGGAAGGACGTGACCATGTCGTTGATCAAGCCGCGAACCAGGGGCAAGCAACTCGTGAAGCATCGTACCCGTCTCGATCGCGAGAACAACGAGACGCTCTACGCGTACGCGCACTTTCTCGGTGAATCTACCGAGTACGTGCTCAATCAGGTCGTCGATACCGTGCTCGCCAAGGACAAGGATTTCGTTCAGTGGCGAGCGATCCATGCCGAATCGTTCGTGCCTCGGCCTGCCGGGCGCCGACGCGGACCTCGCGCGAATTTTTCGCGACGCGAGCAGAGCGCGGCTGTCCGACCCGAGCCGGCCGTTTCGGCGAGCGCGAGCTAACGCGGCGGTGCGGAGGAATCAACCATGCTACGCACGGTGCTCGAGGCGCGCGCGCTGGCTGCCATGGCAGCGGCCGCCGGCGTCGGGACGTGGGGACTCCACGCGTATCCGGTGCCGGGCGACGATCTGTTCCTCAACCTGGTCGAAGAGCGGGCGCCGTTCGTGTTCCACGTGTTGACGTATGGCTACGCCACGCTGTGGTTCAGCACGCCGTTTTTCATCGCATCTTTGATCCTGTCGCTGTGCACGATCGTTGCGTATCGTCAGAAACGCGTCGTCCGGTTCCGGAGTCTGCCTCCCTACCCGAAGGCCGAAACCCGGCAGGCACCGATGCTGGTCCTGGGCGAGACACATCACGAGACGGCGCCGGGACGGGCGGCCGCGCCAACGTGGTTGACGATTCCACAACGCGGCCTCTACACCGGTGTGATGATCCTGGGCGCCGTGGGGACCGGCAAGACCTCCGCTTGCATGTATCCCTATGTCGAGCAGCTCCTCCGCTGGCGCCGGGACGACCCAGACCGCAAGATGGGTGGCCTGATCCTGGAGGTGAAGGGAGACTTCTGCGGTCAAGTGCGGTCGATCCTCGCGAACGCCGGGCGTGCCGAGGACTACGTTGAGATCGGTCTCGACACCGGTGTGTGCTACAACCCGCTGCACAACGACCTCGATCCGTACGCCGTCGCCTACGCGGTCGCCACGCTGCTCAACAATCTGTTCGGCCGTTCGAAGGAACCGTTTTGGCAACAGGCATACACCGACCTGCTGAAGTTCGTCATCCTGCTCCGGCGCATCACCGAGGGCTACACGACATTCTCAGAGGTCTACCAATACATCCTGGACGACAGTCAGATTCGACGGGATATCGATCGGCTGAAGGCGCTGCTCGCGCGGCCGCCGAATGTCATCGTCGTTCCCCGCCAGGAGCATCGCTTCCACTGCACGCGGCTGCCCTGGACCCATTGGTATCCGGAAAGCGATCACGAGATGGCGCATCCGTACGACGCTGCGCTCGAAATGTACTTGGACGCCCACAAAATCCCGTTTCGTGCACAACAGGCGCAAGGAACCGGATGGCAAGAGCGGCGACATCAGCTGGATGCCGTCGATCGCTGGTACACGAACGGTTGGAGCCGGTTGGACACGCGCCTCCGCTCGTCCATCGTGGAGGGAGTCGTCGTCTTCCTGTCGTTGTTCGATGACAACCCCGCCGTGCATCGAGCGTTCTGTCCAGCACGCACGGCGTATGTCGAGCCGGCGCCGGGAGACCCGACACCGATCCCACCGCTCGACGCGTTGATGGAGTCGGGCAAGGTTGTCGCGCTGAATTTCCCGGTCGGGATGAATCCCGGCTTGGCGCGTATTCTCGGCGTGATGTTGAAACTCGATTTCCAGCGGGCGGTCCTTCGACGCATCCCGCAGATGACCGCACACCAGGACCGCACGTGGCGTGATCTGCTGTTCGTCTGCGACGAATACCATGCCTTTGCCACCGTCGGCGAGATGGATCCGACCGGAGATGAGCGCACATTTGCGCTCTCGCGGCAGGCACGGCTGATTCCGATCGTCGCGACGCAGAGCATCAGCTCGCTGCGGTCCGCACTCCCGGGTGAAGACAGCTGGCGGACCCTACTACAGTGCTTTCGGACGAAGGTGTTCCTCGCGACCAGCGACGAGTTCACCGCACGCAGCGCGGCCGATCTCTGCGGGCGTCGCGATCGGATGAAAGCGCATTACTCCATCTCAGAGTCTGGGCAGAATGCGCACATCTCGCTCTTGACCGGTCGGGCGGCCGCCGGGCGACAATCGCTCTCGGCCAGCAAGAGTTTCCAGCCGCATCACGAGCACATCTTCCCGCCCCGAGTGTTCACCGAACTGCAGAACGCCCAGGCGGTCGTCCTGCCGTATGACGGGATCAACCCATTGCCGCCGCAGTATTGCTATCTGAAGCCGCACTACCTCGACGTGGAGACGAGCTACTTTGATCACCTCGAGCGAGGCGCGCTATGAGTAGCCTCGAACGCATCCTGCCGTTTCTTCGGCCCATCGAAGATTTGCTGGTCGATTCGTCCGTCACGGAGGTGATGGTTAATGGCGGTGGCCGCCGAATCTTCGTAGAGCGACGGGGCGCGCTCGAGGCGATCCTCGACCGACGGCTCGAAGTCCGGAACCTCACCGTAGCCATCAAGAACATTGCCAGAGCCTGCGGCGATGAAATTTCCGACTACCAGCCGATCCTCGATGCACGACTGGCGGACGGCTCGCGCGTCGCGGCGATGTTTCCTCCGTGCTCGGTTGATGGCCCGACGCTCACCATCCGGAAATTTACCCATCGGTACTCGCTGGACGAACTGGTGACGGTCGGAACGCTGAGCGCGGATCTCGCGGACACCTTGCAGCGTGACGTCGCTACGCACAGGAACATCCTGATCTCCGGCGGAACCGGCACCGGCAAGACAACACTCCTCAACGCGTTGGCGTCCTACATCCCAGAAGCCGATCGGATTGTGCTCATTGAGGAGACGTCCGAGATTCTTATCGACAAACCGAATCTCGTCCGGTTCGAAGCGCGCCGAGCGCAGATCCCGCTCGGCCAGGAGACGCCCCTCCCGGCCGTCTCGATCGCGGATCTCCTCCGCGCGACACTCCGCCATCGTCCTACTCGGATTCTGGTCGGCGAGGTACGGGGCCCGGAGGCGTTTGACCTGCTGCAGGCGCTGAACACCGGACATATGGGTAGCTTGAGCACGATCCACGCGAACTCCGCCGAGCAGGCCCTGACGCGCCTGGCGCATTGCGTGCTGACGGCGAACGTTGGGCTACCGCACTCAGCCATTCGCGAAGCCATCGCCCTGGCGATCCACTTGGTCGTCCACATCGCTCGTGCAGAGAACCGACGGGTGGTGACGGAAGTGGCGTCCATTCGTGGGTATGACGGGACCGCCGATCGCTTTCAGTTGGAAACTGTCGCGGTTCGGCGCGCTACTATTCAGGAAGCAGGCGCGCCATGACACACGTGAGCGCGGATGTCCGCTGGTTCGTCGGCCTGATCCTAATGCTGGCCACCGTCTCGTGTGGTGGTTCGCCCAGCGCACCCTCGTCCCCGCAATCGTTCCTGGCCGGCACTTGGCGCGGAACGGTCACGATTCAGGTCAATCCCAACGCGTCGAATCCGCCGCCAGCGACGACCGGGACCACGACGTGGACGTTCGAGGTCGTGCCGCAGACCAATCTGCAAGCGTTCCGGACGACCGTTCAATCTGAAAACACGTGGCTGCCCATCACGACGATTGCGTCGACAGCGCTCGTGCCGGGCAACACGCCGCCCGCTCACATCAGCACGCAAGGCAGCTACAACTCGCCTCGCGGGTGCCAGGGAACGTTCGGGAGCGCTGGCACCGCCGATACAACGCGCATCGAGGCTGACTTCACCGGCGTCGATTGCCAATTGATGACGTTCACCGGCAGCGTAGTGCTAACCAAGCAGTAGGCAAACTGCCGTGCCAGGGCTCGCCGTCGACCACGAGGCGCCGCTCCGCTTTCTCAGGACGGCGTTCCAGCCGGATGACTGGGTCGCGATCCTCCTGAAGTCGTACGACACCGGTCAGGTAGTGCAACGCGTCGGTCCGCTGCACTGGGTGATGCACCCGCGCTTTCAGGCATGGCTAAGGTTCAAGAATTCCCGTCGGTTCAACGTTTACGTCGGCCTCAATTCTGTCCGTTCCGGAAGCCGCTCGCGGAGGCGAGAATCGATCGCTGCAATCCGCCACGTGTTCGTGGAAGCAGACCATGACGGACCGGCGGTTCTGAACAAGATCGCGGCGCGGCCCGATCTGCCATCACCCTCGTACGTGCTGCATTCGTCGCCGAACCGCGTCCACGTCTTCTGGCGCGCCGCCGGCTTCACGATCGAGCACGTCGAGGCGCTTCAAAAGCAGCTCGCCCGCGAGCTCGGCACCGATCCAGCTGCGACGTCGGCGTCGCAAGCCACCAGACTTGCCGGATTCGTGAATCAAAAGCACGCCGAGCCGAACTTGGTGACGATCGACTATCGCGACGTCAGGAATCTCCGGGTGCCCGGTGATTTTCCAACGGTCGAGGCGGTTGCAGACCTCACGCCATACCCGCGTCGGCTGAGGACCGGCGGGACTCGCTTATCGTCGGCCGACCGCGCGAGACGCTACCTCGACAAGGTCCCGCCGGCAATCGCCGGTCAGCACGGCGACCTGCACACGTTCCGGGTCTGTTGTCGCCTCGCGCGAGGCTTCGACCTCGACGACGTCGAAGCCGTCGAGGTTCTCACGTTGTGGAACGCGCGGTGCCAGCCGCCGTGGTCTCAGCGCGAGCTCACGGAGAAGCTCCGGCGAGCAAGGCGCTATGGCCAAGAACCGAATCGCTCGATCCTGTAGCGCAGTCAGGCGACCTCCGAACGAGATTCGTGTCCAAGACACGGCGCGACAATCCTGCATGATTCGCTGCCCGAGCAGACGTCATTCAATACCGCCTCTTCTGTTGCCCTCGTCTGGGAACATCGCTCATACCTACTGATCTACAATCCGGCCGTGGCCGTGGCTGAGCAAGAAACGTTCGCGGGGGGACCGTGCCAAAACGTATCAGCGCTGTGTTGGGTGTCGTTGCGGCAGATCTCAATGCCACAGGTGCATTCAACGGGTTTGTCGACATCGATTCTCGACTCCACGTGGACCCGCACCTACTTTCTGCCTCGTCGGTCCCGGAACTCGCAGGCTCACGGGAACGATTCGAGAATCACTTTCGCAAGGTGCTTAAGCTTCTTCGACACTCGACGCGAAAAGGCGATCAGTTCTGGAATGCCGCCCGAAAGCTGATTCGATCGAAGGAAGTGCCCCACACCGGTCTGGGATACGCGAAGCACGACACTGGCGGAAGCGGCATCGGCCCGTTGCTCGCGGCCCAATTAACGGAAATCGCAAAGCAGATCACGGATGCTGGAACAGTCGACATCGAAATCTTCGAGTTGCTGGGCCTTCTTCAGGAAGGAGTTGGCGCTGATCGGATTAGCGACATGACCGTCTCGGTCATCCTTCCGGATCTACTTGCCTTTTCGCAGCGAGTCGCTCGCGATCTCATGACGCCTACTGATGATTTTGACTATGACGGGAAGACTTTCGCGTTGCCACTGAATCGTTCTAACGGTAAGCCCATCGTCCTCGTCCCGCAAGACATCCTTCGAAAACTGCCAACTGCCGAGTCTTGGTCGGACATTGATAGGGTTGCCGCACACAACGAGCATCTTCGACGTCGGGTTAATCCGATTATCGGGGACACATGGAGGAAGGCCACCAGTTCGAAGGTCGGCAAAGACATTCTTCGACGAACCCTCGCCGAAAATCCAGAACTCGTCGTCGATCTCGTCAAGAAATACCGTAACAAACCGAAAGATGCCTACGATTTTGACAAAGATCCTGAGGCGGTATTCGCATGGCATGGCATCACGGAGGCCCTGGCGCTTGCCGCCCCGCTGGGCCTTGAACTGAACGGACCGCTCGATCAGGCCCAATTGATTCAAGTCGTTAAGACGATCTGTCAGAAATTCAAAGGACTAGTGGAGAACAACCGCTTGTCGCGCCTGCTCTACAACGACGACAATTCACCTCGAAAAGAAAAAGTGGCGCAATTGGCGTTCTTCGGCATCGCGAACGCCTACTGTGAAGCCAATGACTTTGACGTCAGCCCGGAAGCCGATGGCGGCTCAGGCCCTGTCGACTTCAAGATCAGCAAAGGATATCAATATCGAGTCGTCGTCGAGATGAAGCTTAGTTCCAACAGCAACTTAGTTCATGGCTTTGAGGTGCAGCTGCCGCACTATCAGAAAGCTGAACACGCACTGTACTCCGTCTACCTTGTTGTCCAGAACGGCAACCACGACACACGGATCAAGATGCTCCAGGCTGCTCGGGAGAATGCAGGGAAGAAGAAGATGAGAGTTCCGGATCTGGTGATCGTCGATGGCAGGCTTCGTCCGGCCGCGAGCCGCCGCTAACCAATTGATACGATGGAATCTATGCCTGGTACGATATCGCAGATTAAGACGTGCTTTATTTCTGCACCGCTCGGAGCCAATTTGGGCGGTCTCCGCGCAGCGCTCGAGGCTCGTGGAGTGCGAGTGCTCGTCCCTCACGAACTCAGTGTCGGTGCCGACTGGGCCTCAGAAATCAAGAACGAGATCTCTCGCGCTGATCTTGTGATCGGTGTCGTTCCGTCCCCCCGGCAGGCGCCATGGGTATTGTTTGAACTCGGTCAAGCGTCGGCCCTTGGCCGCAGAATCGTTCTGATCACTTCACCAAAGGCGGACCCAGTTCCGTTTTCGTTGCATCAGTTCGTCACGCTGCGAATTGACCTGAACAATACCGAGGCCATCGGGTTCGCCCTCGATCAACTGATGTCAGCGCCTAAACCGAGTAGAGAGCGACGGATTGTCTCTAAGGCCACCTTCGGTTTAGGCGGCAAGGCTGACACACTGATCGCCACACTCGAGCGCTCACTTGCGGACGCTGACTGGGCAGCTATCGATGCCGTCGTTGCCGAGGCCCTTCGGCATTCCGGAACTGACGTTGTAGTCACGTCCCCGGACCACGATGTCGGCGTCGATTTTGCCGTGTGGTCTGACGTGTTGGAGCCATTCGTCGGCAATCCGCTTCTGATCGAGGTGAAATCAAAGCTCAAGAGCAAAACAGCAGCCTCTCAAGCGTTTCGACAACTTGCGACATACATGGGTAAGTCCGGGTCCAGGTGGGCGCTGCTTCTTTATGGAGAAGGGCCGGCGGACGAAAACGAACTTGGACCTTCGCTTCCAAATGTGCTCGTTCTGTCGTTGCGATCACTGCTTGAAAGACTCCGAACCCAATCATTCCCAGAACTTGTCCGGGACCTCCGCAATAAACGCGTTCACGGAGCGACCTCGTAGATGGCGGCCATTGATCAGTCGATAGTGGCTGCCCACCTTGCCGCGGCAGCAAACGGCGGAACAAACGCTGTCCGTGGTCGCGCATATGAGGACCTGATCTGCTATGTCTTTTCCCAGGTACCCGGTGTCGCAATAACGCGCCGAAATGAGATGAATGCTTTCGACACCGAGGAAATTGACGTTGCGGTATGGAACGATGGCCACGCCGACGGTCTATTCTTCCTCTCTAACATCATTCTGATCGAGTGCAAGAATTGGTCGAACGCTGTCGGAAGTTTAGAGGTGAACTGGTTTGATACAAAACTGCGCAATCGTGGTCTGGATTTCGGTGTTCTTGTAGCCACGAATGGGATCACCGGCAACGGGAACGATCTCACCAATGCTCATCACATTGTGGCGACAGCCCTTAAAGAACGCCGGCGACTTGTGGTGATCCGAGGTGACGAGTTAGCTGCACTTTCGGATTCCTCTGGTCTCGTGAAGCTGATTAAGGAAAAACTGTGCGACTTGGCTGTGAAGGGCACGATTGCCTGAGATACCCGCACTTGCCGCGCGAGTATCCGAACCGCAGTTCGGTCGTACTAGCCCTACCGCAGAGCTCTACGAACGTTCCTGCTCGCGATAAACGCCGCCCCCCGGCAAAATTCTCTGCGCCAACGCAGCGCCATCCGACCGGCTCACTTAGCAAGCGTTAGTTTTCTTGCTCGGACGGCGTTCAGTCTGTTGTTACAGACGGCTCCGCCCGTCAGCACGCACGTGCTTCCTGGGCCGTGCGTCCCGCCCTCGTTCCGCGGCATCTCCTGGATCCGCGCGAACTTAGCCAACGCCGCCGATCTTTGATCTCGGCGTCCATGGGGAGGTCCCATGTCACAAGGCACTGTCGTGTCCGTGTCCGTCCGGATCATTCCGAACGCGTCTGGCAACCCGTCAGGGAAGCTGGCCGACGCCGAAGTGGTCTTCGGAGCCGATGCAGGTCCATTGAGCGGCCTGAAACTTATCGGCTTCGCCATCTGGGAACGTCGCGCTGGAGGGCGCAATGTGACGTTCCCCGCCCGGCAATACTCCGTCAACGGAGAACGCCGGACCTACGCGCTGCTCCGTCCCGCGAATGGGGACGCCAGCGTGCAAGAGGGCATTCGGGACTACATCCTCGCGGCGTACGACCGCACCGAGGGTGATGCCTGAGTGAACCCTGGTGGCCTCCAGGCGGTGGATTTCTGGTCCACCGCCTGCGAGCCACGGCTGCCCATCCTCGTGGCGTTTTGCGCCCCGAAGACGCAGCCTTCGTTTCAAACCATCGAGGAGGCCTGTCCATGGATGCCGCCCTTCGGCCGACGCTTCGACCCGAACACACCGAGCATGCCAGCGTGGCGACGATGCCCGTGGCGGTACAGATGCTTAAGGTCCGAGCGACGTACTTTCTCTCGGAAGCCGGGCGGAAAGCGTCGCTGCTCGAAGGCGGCGATGGGCGAGCCGTGCAACACGTCGACCTGCAAGTTCCCGCGAATCGCCTGCACCTGGTGCAGGTGAACGGCAAGGGCCTGGCGCGTCTGAAGCTGAGACCGCGGTTCGAACTCAATCGCGAGCAGCGGATCGTCCTGATCGACGCCGCGCCGACCTTCGACCACACACCCAGTCTGGACGAACTGTTTCGCATGGCCGCGCGCAATTACCAGCTCGAGCGCGCCTACTACGACGAACGGAGGGTCGACCAGACCAAGCATTCGGAGGCTGGCCGTCTGAGACTGCGCGAGTTCGCCCTGGGCTTTCTCCGGGACCGCACCCAGCGCGCCGCGCGCTATCCTTCGCCCACGCCGTCTCGCTGTTATCTAAACACGCCGCTCGGCCTTACGCGGTTCCATGTCGGCGACGGCGATAACACGACGCGCGACGTAGTCCGTGAAGCGCTCCGGCGGTTCCGAGCCGACATCGCCGTTGATGCCGAACGCCGAGCCCTTCGGCGTGCCGAGCAGGATCGCCGCCACGAAGCGCGTCGCGCCGCGGTGGCCGCCTGGGTAACCGAGCACGGCACCGAGGAACAGAAGACCTGGCACGCAGCCGGCCTGCTGGCCACACGTGAGGTCGAAGACGCGCTCACGGATGAGGCGTTCAGACCACTCGCAGACCGTGCTCGATACCTTGGCGACGGGCTCAGGCATCTTCAGGACCATGCTCGCCGCTGGACCGGCGACGCCGCGCTGGTGATTCCCCCATCTGAATTCATCAGCAAAGAGGCGCTCGCGCACGAAGCCACCGTCGCCCAGCGGCAGCACCTCAGCGACTTCCGGGCCGCGGTGCCCGACGCGCATGTCCATCTCCATCGGCGTGAATATGTCTGGCACCACGGCGCAAGGGTGCCGCGGCTCCTTCACGTCACGATCGTCGTCACGCAGACGGTGGGACCGTTCGCGCTGCGACGGGAATACCTGATGCCAGGCCAAGAATGTCCATCTGTGGGATGAGGAGGAGGAGTCCGAAAAATGTGTTCGTAGCACGCCCGTAACACCGTCGATCTCTTCGTGGCCGTCCTGGCCACGCCCTCCACGCGCGTCCTGCGCCGCGGAGCCTGTCCCTCGTCAACGCCCACTGGGCACTTCAAGGAGCACACCATGCAGAGTACTGGGCTATCTGCGGTCACGGCGTCTTCCGCTCACCGGGAATGGGCCACACGCCCACCAGACGAACGGTTCGCCAGCATCTCGGCGCTCTACGACGCGGCGCGCGCCCGGCGGGCGCGCATCGAAGAACGAGTCGCCGAGACCTCCCAGATTCGTACGCACGCGGAGACCGACGAGGCACTCGTCCTGCGAGACCCGTCGGGCCAGACCGCTCCGCTCACGCACTGGAGCTTCGAGCAGCTCGCGGCGATCGCTGGCGCGCCGCCGAAGTATCTCCGGACGCTGCCTGCGCCGATCGCCTCGAGCGCGATCAACGTGGGCCTCGAACGGCAAGGTCGCGAACGACACCAGGTCTTCGCCGATCTCGCCGCACCGTGGACCGTCCACGCGATCACCTCCCTGAGGTACGCGCGGGTCCACCACGACGAGCTGGCCGCGCGCGTGCTCGACCTCATGGCCGATCACCCATCGTGGAAACTCCCGCTCGGCTACAAGGACGGTGTGTGTGGCGCCGAGCTCGTGCCGTCTGGCGCCTATCTCGGTGATCGGGACCTGTTCCTCCTCCTCGTCGACGAGGAGCGCGGTCTCGAAGATCCCACCGACCCGTCGCAGGCCGGATTGTTCCGCGGGTTCATCCTCCGGAACAGCGACGTCGGAGCGGCCGCCCTGACGCTGGACGTGTTCCTCTATCGGATGATCTGTGGAAACCACGTGCTCTGGGGATTTCAGCACGTGGGCGGTTTCCGGCGCCGGCACCTCGGGACGTCGATTCACACGGCGTGGACGGAATCATTGGGATCGGTCCGGGCCGCGCTCGACGCCACCGTGACAGACGATCGGGCCCTGATCCTGCGGGCGAGCACCCAGGAACTCGGGGCGACGCGCGAGGCGGTCCTCGAAGCGGTGACCACGCGACTCGAGCTGTCGCGCAAACAAACCGCCGAGGCCTATGCGCTCGCGGAGCAGTTCGAACCGAATCCGCGGTCCGTCTGGGGCTACGTGCAGGGACTGACCCGTCTCAGCCAATGCACCTCCTGGCAGGATCAACGGTTCGCACTCGACCGCGCCGCCAGCCGCCTCCTCACCACGGTTCACTGAACCGCGTCTCGCCGCGCGAGTCCTGCTCCGCGGCCCCATAGAACGACACGTCCTGAGCGCGGGTCCTGCCCCGCTCATCTAGCCATCACAGATACGGCGGTGCACGCGACTTCTCCACGAAGCCGATCACCGGCCGTGTGCAACCGGCGCGAGGCTCGTACGGACGCGGGCCTCGCGTCACCGGAGGACCGTTCGATGCGTGACTACGGTTACCACACCGCGGCCATCACGAGACAGATTGTCCGGCTCGCCTCGGGCTCGTCAAGACTCTCACTCCGTTCGACCCCGCGGTGCGGGGCTGGCGGTCTTGACGAGACCCTCGGTCGAGCCCGGGTCGGGCTCTTACGTGATGGCCGGGATAGCAGATGTCCGTCGACACCGTTCACATCACGGGAGAACCAACGATGACCAGTACGTCGATCACACCCAGCATCGGGGTCACGATCGGCCGGGACACGCGTCTGTTCTACGCCTACATCACCACGGCCCCAGTTGCGCTCGATGCCCCGTCCACAATGACGCTCTACACCGCGAGCCTAGCCGACGTTGCCGGGCTGTCGGGCGACGAACTCCGCTTCGACAGCCGGCGCGCACGAACAACCGCACGGCTGATCCTCGTCGATGCCACGGAACTGGGCTGGCAACGGCGGCGGTATCGCGAAGAGCAGCAACTCTTCGCGACCGCCGACCCCGTCCTCGTCGGCCTCACCACGCTGCAGCAGTGGCTATGGCAGCGGCTCGAACACCCGATCTCTGAATCACCGACCCGAGCCGCGATCGCTTGTTGAACCCGCTTGCTCCAAAGGGAGCCATCTAAGGAGACAGGACCATGACGACCTCAATCAAAATCCTGCGCCACGAACGAGAGACGCCCGTCGGAAAACTCGCTGATGCCGAGGTCCACTTCATTGGCGGTGATCTAAACGGGCTCAAGCTCGTCGGCTTCGCCGTGTGGCAGCGACGGGACGGCCCCGGGCAAAGTGTCACGTTCCCAGCACGTCCCTTCACGGTCCACGGCGAGAGGAGGAACTTCGCGTTGCTCCGCGCCATCGACGACCCGAACGCTCAAGACCGCATCCGTCAGCTCATCCTCGAAGCGTACGTCGAGCAGGAAGAGCGCACGGCCATCGCGTCCGCGTCGTAGCCAGGTCGGAAACCGGGCGCCGTCCTTCAGGCGACGTCCGGTTCGTTCGCTGTCTCGATGAGGAGGTTGCCAATGCTGGTACAGAGCGGCCCGGTCCTGTCTTCCAACGCAATCGAATCCGATCCGTCGAAAGAGCTCGAGTTGCACGAACTTCTCACGGTCGAAGATGTTGCGGCGCTGCTCAAGGTGAGCTGCAGTTGGGTGTACGAGCACACGCGCGCTCGGGGCTCCAGCCGAGCCGAGCGGCTGCCCTTTATCAAGATCGGCAAATACAAGCGCTTCGATCCACGAGCGGTCCGCGAATTCCTGCACCGCCGCGGGACGGGCGGCTGACGGCCGTGCCGACTACAATGGATATCGAGCTACATCGGCACGAAGAGCCCGCGAGAGAAAAGGAGTGCTCTCGCATGGCTCGAAGAAAACGACAGTACGGCAGCGGTTCTCTCTTCAAGGAAGGAGGAGGATGGGCGATCCGCTGGCGGGAGTTGGAGATTGCTCCCGACGGCACGATTCAGAAACGGAAGTGTTACGAGGCGCTCGGTGGCATCTCGCGGCACGAGGCGGCCGAGATCCTGCGGGGGAAAGTGGCCGGTGGTAATGATGGACGGCCGGTACGTTCGCGCGTCAGGTTCCAGGCAGTCGCGGAACAGTGGAAACGAGACGTGTTGCCGACCAAGTACAAACACTCAACACAAAAGAACCATCGTCACATCATGGAGAAGCATCTCGTCCCCCGGTTCGGTGATCTACCGGTGTGCGAGATCACGACCGCGGTGATCCAATCGTACGTCACGCACCTCATCAACGTCGGATACGCGCCGAAGTCGATCGATCACATCCACGATGTGCTGAGCGCGGTGCTTCGATCGGGTGTGAAATGGGGACATCTGGTGACGAACCCGGCGCTTGGCGTGGAGATGCCGCGGTTGAAGACGGTGCGACCAAAGTGGGCGTTAACGCTTGACCAGGCGATCGTCCTATTCGAGCACCTGGTCACGCCGAAACCGCGCACGATGGTCGGACTTGCGCTCCTGGCCGGAGCCCGTCGTGGTGAACTGTTTGCCTTAAGGTGGCGTGATTTCGATCAGGCCAATTGCTGTCTCCGGATCCGAGAAGCGGTGTACGAGGGCACCTTCGACGAACCAAAGACCGACGCGAGCGTACGGCTCATTCCATTACCAGAGATGGCCGTGGAGCTGCTGACGACGTGGCGGCTTCGGGCTCGTCGAACGGCACCCGACGATCTCATCTTCTCCACGCAGTCCGGCAAGCCGATTTCGCCGAACAACGTGCTGAGGCGATGGGTGTGGCCGGCATGCCAGGGCGCCGGAATCCCGCGGACGACCTGGCTGACGTTCCGGCGCACCTATTCATCGTGGGCACATCAGAAAGGCGTGCCGCCCAAGGTTTTGGCGGCAATCATGGGCCACGCAAAGGTCGACACCACGTTGAACGTCTACACTCAGGTTCTCGACGGCGCCGCGCGTGAGGCAGCCGATCGAGTCGGATCCGAATTGGCCAGAATTGGCCAGGTCCCAACGAAGTCGACGACCGTAACTCATTGAAAGAATGGCTCCTCAGGCTGGATTCGAACCAGCAACCCTCCGGTTAACAGCCGGATGCTCTACCCTTGAGCTACTGAGGAACACGGGTGGGGCGCACGAGCAGAACGTTAATACTAGCGAATCCGAGCTGAGCCGGTCAACGCGGCGCGGCACGGTCCTGCACACTCCTCTGGAAACCCGAACCGAGGTCGGGCCAACCGTGCTGAGCGCGGCGACCTGATGCGCGAGCTCACCCTCAGCGCCGGCGCGCACCGGTAATCCCGAGCTGAACGCCTGTGCCGATCAAGCCGAGGACGAGCCAGGCGGCCGGGACCCAGATCGCGTCTGGGACGGCCGTCGTCGGGTAGAGGATCCAGACGTCGGCCGAGACGGCGCGGGCTGTGGCGCGGTCGCCGAAGAGTGCAAGGGCGCCGATGATGATCGTCCACGCGCCGGCGAACGCTGTAGCGACAATGATGACGTAGCGCTGCAGGACGAGCGCGGCGATCGCGCCGAGCGCGGCGAAGAGCAGCACCATCACCCACGGTGGCTCGCCCGGCGAGACCCGCGCCCATGCGGTGTGGACGATGAGGACACCGAGCCCGGCGCCGACGAGCGCGATCCCGACAAAATACGCAAAAAACAAGATCAGTGCGCCAACGAGGCCGCCCAGGACGGCCGCGACGAGCATGCCTGTCGTGTTGCTGCTGCCGAGCGTCGAGCTCGCCAGCATCGAGCCGGCAATGAAACCGTAAATCGCAAGAACGATGCGGAACCAGCGATAACCTGCGAAGCAGGCGATGGCGCCGCCAAGAACGAGAGCGATCGCCGCAGGTCCTTCATACGCGAGAGGCAGCATCGCGAGGCTAACCGAGTTGCGGGGCCAGCCCGGGATGGCCTGCGACAACGAATCCGCGCGCCGCAGCGCGAGCGGTCGCAGCGCCTCTGCCCGACCCAAGGACGCAGCGTTGAACAGCAGCGATTCGCGAACACGGCCGTGTACCGACGGGCTGCAGTGGTGACAGGACTACCACTACGGAGCGCGCGGTCACCGTGGCCCGTGCGACAACGAATCCCGCCGCCGTAGCGCTACGAGCGGAGCCAATGCATCTGTCCCATCCAAGGAGGCGCCCTTGGACGCCAGCCATTCGGGAACGTTGCCGTGCGCCGACGGGCTGCCGCGATGGCGGGAACGCCACCCTGGCGCGCGCCACAACGAATCCGCCGGCCGCAGCGCGAGGAGCGGCCGCGGCGCGTCCGCGCGCCGGAGAAAGACGGCCTTGAAGGCCGGCGATTCGGGAAGGCCGCAGTGCCCCGATGAACGGCCGCGATGACTGGACTGCCGCGGTGGCGCGCGCGACATCAAATCGGCTCGCCATAGCGAAAGGAGTGCAGGCAGCGTATCCGTACGATGTAATCCTCCCTCGCCTTGAGGCGAGGGCTTCCTGCGGCGCGCCAGCCACAGCGCGCCGAGCGGTCGCAGCGCATCTGCACGATCCAAGAAGGCAACCTTGAAGGCCGGCGATTCGGGAAGGCTGCCGTGCGCCGATGGACGGCCGCGATGGATGGACTGCCGCGGTGGCGCGCGCGACGTCAAATCGGCTCGCCGTAGTGAGAGGAGTGAAGGCAGCGTATCCGTACGATCTAAAGAGCCGATGTCGAAGCGCAGTGATTCCCAAACCCTGCGATGCGCCAGCGGGCTCAAGTGCTCCGAAGGTCTGTGAAAAACAGCCGGCGATGCAAATTACTCCCCTCGGCATCCGGCTAGACCTCCCGCCGGCCTTCCATCGCCTTGTGCATCGTGACCTCGTCCGCGTATTCGAGGTCGCTGCCGACCGGCACGCCCATCGCGATACGGGTGACCTTGACGCCGAGCGGCTTGAGCAGCCGCGCGAGATAGATGGCCGTGGCCTCGCCTTCGACGTTGGGATTGGTCGCCAGGATCACCTCGTCGACATCAGCGACGCGCGACAGCAGTCCCTTGATTTTCAGGTCGTCCGGCCCGATGCCCTGCAGCGGCGATAGCGCGCCCATCAGGACGTGATAGATGCCTTTGAATTCGCGCGTCTTCTCGATCGCCGTTACGTTGGCCGCTTCTTCGACGACGCAGATGAGGCGGTGGTCGCGGGCGGGATTGCTGCAGTAGCCGCACGGATCGACGTCGGTGATGTTGTTGCAGACGGAGCAGCAGCTGACCCGCTCCTTGACGCCTTGCAGCGCGTCGATCAGGCGATCGGTTGTTTCACGCGGCGTCTTGAGGAGGTGAAACGCGAGGCGCTGCGCACTCTTGGGGCCGATGCCGGGCAGGCGTTGCAGTTCCTCGATCAGGCGAAGCAGCGGCTCGGGAAGCGGCATGGACGACTGCGCCGCCTACAGCTTCATGCCCGGCGGAAGCATGCCGCTCATCTGCTGCGCCATCTGCTCGTCGGCCTTGCGCTGCGCGTCGTTGATCGCGGCGACGATGAGATCCTGCAACATCTGCACGTCGTCTTTCGAGACGACCTCGGGATCGATGGTGATCGACTGCACCTGCTTGCCGCCGTTGACGACCACGGTGACCATGCCGCCGCCGGCGTTGCCCTCGACGCGCAGCTCGGCCATCTGCTTCTGCAGGCGCTCCTGCATCTGCTGCGCCTGCTTCATCATCTGTTGAATGTTCACATCTCCTCCACGTCGCGAATCTCGGCCGGAAACACATCCAGCAGCGCCTGGACGCCGGCGTCGGCGAGCGCCTGCTCGCGCAGCTCGGTCTGCTTCATCGCGGCGGCGTCGGGCGGCGGCGCGGACGAGGATACTCCAGCGTCCTCCGGCTGCACGGCGGCCACGGAGATTTTCCGACCCGCAACTTTCTGGGCGGTGGCCTCGAGCCAGGCACGATTCTGTTCGACGTTGTCGCGGAGCGCCCGCTGCGAGGGCGCGAACGAGAACGTCACGCGGTCCGCCGCCACAGTGATCGCCTGCGCCTGCACCACCACCGCGTTGTAGAACACGAACTTCGACTTGCGGATTTCGGCGAGGAAAGCATCCTTGAAATCGGGACCGGCCACAGGATCCGGCTGAAGCCGGACACTACCGGGCCCCGCGGAACCTGGCACGTTGCCGCCGCTGGGACTCGGGTCCGGTCCAGTGCCTCCGCCCGAGGTCACGCGTTCCGCCGACCCTTCGCGCGAGGACGCAAGCCGACCGGCCCCTGCGACTGGAGAACTCGCGGGCCGCGAAGCGGCGGACGGCGCCGGACTGTTCAGTCGAGACGACGAAGGCTGAGCCACCGAGGCCCGCGGCGCGCTCGACGATGGCGGCCTCGCCGCCGGCGCGCCTGCCTGCGGGCGGCCGGCCGCGCCACTGCCGACGCCCGCGATGACCTCTTCGATCGCCACGAGCTTGCGCAGGTGAATCCAGCGCAGCAGCGCCATCTCGAGGTGATACCGCGGCTGCGCGGCGCCGCGGATGTCCGCCTCCGCCCGCGTCAGCAGATCGAATGCCCGCAGCAGGTCCTCGCGCGAGAAGCGGCCGGCGAGATCGACCACCCGCTCGCGCTCCGATTCGCCGGCGATTTCCGGATCGCTCGCACGCGTCGAGTCGACGTTAATGATCAACAGGTCGCGGACGACCCGCGACAGCTCGCGGCACACGAGACGCAGGTCGTAGCCGAGATCGACCGCACGCGCAGCGAGCGCGAACGAGGCGGTGGCGTCCTCGTCAGCCACTGCCTGCACCATGTCGAGCAGCAGGTCGCGTCCGACCAGCCCGAGCACCGTCGACACGTCCTCGAGGGCGATCGTGTCGCCGGTGAACGCAATCACCTGATCGAGCTTGCTCTGCGCGTCGCGCATGCTGCCGTCCGCGTCCCGCGCAATCAGCTGCAGCGCATCGTCGCTCACGGTGATGCGCTCGGCGTCGACGATACGGCGGAGCTGTGCGGCAATGGCCGGCGTGCTGATGGTGCGGAACTCGTAGACCTGCGCACGCGATCGGACAGTTTCGGGGATCTTCTCGACTTCGGTCGTCGCCATCATGAAGATCACGTGCGGCGGCGGCTCCTCGATCGACTTCAACAGCGCGTTGAACGAGTGATTGGAGAGCTGATGGACCTCGTCGATGATGAACACCTTGTAGCGGTCGCGCACCGGCGCAATCGACAGGCCATTGATGATGACATCGCGGATGTTTTCGACCTGCGTGTGCGTCGCCGCGTCAATCTCGAGGACGTCCATGTCGCGCCCTTGAGCAATCTCGACGCACGCCTCGCATTCCCCGCACGGCTCAGCGGTAGGGCCTTTGGCGCAGCTCAGCGCGCGGGCGAGAATCCGAGCAGTCGTGGTCTTGCCGACGCCGCGCGGCCCGGCAAAGACGAAGGCCTGCGCGATCCGCCCGCTGGCCAGCGCGTTGCGCAGCGTCCGCGTCACCGCCTGCTGCCCGACGACGTCGTCGAACCGCTGCGGCCGCCACTTGCGAGCGATAACGCGGTAGCTCATCAGAATCGCTGAGATTGCAGAACGCAGATTTCAGATTGCAGATTGAACTTGCAGATTGCGGGCTCTACCGCGATCCGGAGTGGCTGCGGCACATGTGAGGATCTGCTTAGCGCTGCTGCCTTCCGGCCCTGACGCGGTTCGCAGGCTGACATTGCACAGGTTCCGGACCGCGGCACAACCCGCAAGCAAGCGAGTGTACTACACGGCCACCCGCGTCGCGAGCAGCAGGTATTTCGCCAGCACTTCTCCAACGATGACCGTGAACACGTCCACGTAGAGGATGCCGGTGGCCGATTGCGTGGCGCGAATCTTCGCCGTTTCCCAGGTGAGATACGACAGCAGCGCCGGACCGGCGAGGCCGAAGAGCACACGCTGCCAGAAGAAAATTCCGCTCACCGAGAGGATGTAGTGCCGAAAGCTCGGCCCGAGGCCCGGCTGCCACGTCTCGATCGCGACGAAGACCGCCGCCATGACCACAGCAATTCGCACGACCAGCGACGCGATGTGCATCTTGACGATCGACTGCAGGTGCGACACCTGCATGGACGGCAGGATCAGATACCAGTGCCCGAGGATCATCGCCGTCGAGGCGCCGCCAAGGAGCGCCGCCGAGCTGAGAAAGCTGGCAATCGTCAGAACGGTCGAGCCGCCGGTTCCCTGCGTCGCCGCGACCGCCTGCGCGACGAGCGCGATCAGCCCGCCTCCGCAGCCGATCGCCACCAACGCCGGGCGAATCGACGCGAGCCCACGGCCCACGCTCGCCCAGTAGATCACCGTCGCCGCTTCCGCCGCCGCCAGCGCGACGAAACCGGCCACGGCGACGCTTGATGCCGTCAACTCCGGCGGACGCAGGGCACACGCGATGCCGATCAACACCGCAGCAAGGCCGGCGTTGAAACGGAAAAATTTCACGCCCGCCTCGCGCGAAACGATCGCGAGCGTGAAGATGATCCCGATGCCGAGGTGCGTGAGAAACAGGAAAAGGACCACTGGAGCTGACGCGCGGGCCAGGTGGGCCAGGTGGGCCGGGTAGGCCAGGTGAAGACCTGACCTACCTACCCGACCCACCAGACCGACTTCCTACCTGCCCTATTTGAGCCGCTTGTTGATCTCCGTCCAGTTGACGACGTTCCACCACGCGCTGATGTAGTCGGGGCGGCGGTTCTGATACTTCAGGTAGTAGGCGTGTTCCCACACATCGATGCCGAACACGGCCGTTTTGCCTTCCATCAGCGGGCTGTCCTGGTTCGGCGTGCTCTCAATCGCGAGCTTGCCGCCCTGATCGACGACCCACGCCCAGCCGCTGCCGAACCGGCCGACTGCGGCCTTCGCGAACTGCTCCTTGAACGAATCGAAGCTGCCGAACGACGAGTTGATCGCGTCCGCGATCGCGCCGGTCGGCGCGCCACCGCAGTTGGGCCCCATGATCTGCCAGAACATCGAGTGGTTCGCGTGCCCGCCGCCGTTGTTGCGCACGGCGGCGCGGATGTCCTCCGGCACGGTGCTGATCCCGCGAATCAGGTCCTCGACGCTCTTGGCCTGCAGGTCGGGGTGCTTCTCGAGCGCCGCGTTGAGATTGTTGACGTACGCCTGATGATGCTTGCCGTGGTGAATCTCCATCGTCTGCTTGTCGATGTGCGGCTCGAGGGCATCGGACGCGTACGGCAGGGGCGGGAGTGCGTGGGCCATGAAGGATTCTCCTTGTCGTTTTTCGGCGGGCCCAGGACGACCCTGTGCGCGCCGAAAGGGGCCTGTTGCTACTGAATCGTGAGCATGCGGTCGAGCGCGACCCTGGTCCAGTGCTTCTGCGCCTCGGGCACGACGATGCGGTTGCGGACTTCACCCTGGACGAGTCCTTCGAGCGCCCACAGGAGGTGATTCGGCGACACACGGAACATCGTCGAGCAGAGGCAGCCGAAGGAGTCGAGCGAATGCACCGTGCGATCGGGCGCGACTTCGCGCGCGAGGCGATTCACCAGATGGATCTCGGTGCCGACGGCCCAGACCGATCCGGCCGGACTCGCCTTCACCGTCTTGATGATGTATTCGGTCGATCCGGAATCATCCGCTGCCTGGACGACTTCAAGCGGAACCTCGGGGTGAACGATCACCCGCACACCAGGATGTTCGCGCCTGATGTTTTCAATCTGGCGCAGCGTGAAGCGGGTGTGGACCGAACAATGCCCCTTCCACAGGATCATGCGCGCCTGGCGGGCGGCTTCGGCCTCGACGCCACCCCAGAGCTCGTTGGGATCCCAGACCACCATCTCGTCGATCGGCACCCCCATCTTGAACGCCGTGTTGCGGCCAAGATGCTGGTCCGGCAGGAAGAGGATGCGCTCGCCGCGTTCCCACGCCCAGCGCAGGGTCGCCGCGGCGTTCGACGACGTGCACACGACGCCGCCGTGCTCGCCGCAGAAGGCTTTCACCGCAGCGGTCGAGTTGATGTAGGTGACGGGCACGACGCCGGTGACGCCCATCGCTTCGAGATCGCGCCAGCAAAGCTCGAGCTGCTCGATGTCGGCCATGTCGGCCATCGAACAGCCGGCGGCGAGGTCGGGCAGGATCACCTGCTGATGGTCGGCGCTCAGCACGTCGGCGCTCTCCGCCATGAAGTGCACGCCGCAGAACACGATGTAGTCGGCTTCGGGATGCTTGCTGACCTGACGGGCGAGCTTGAAGGAATCGCCGGTGTAGTCGGCGAACTTGATCACCTCGTCGCGCTGATAGTGGTGGCCGAGAATCACCAGCCGCCGGCCGAGCGTGTCCCGCGCAGCCGCGATCCGCGCGTCCATTTCCTCGTCCGACAGGCCGAGATACGCCTCTGGCAGCGGCTGCCGCTCGGCGATGTGTTCCTTCTCATACGCCGTCAAAACGGGCAATAAAGTGCTCATCCCAACTACCAATCATAGCATCGAGAATCAGGCGCGATCTGCGGGAGCAGGACACGCGAACGTTAACCGCCGAGCACGCCGAGCCAGACGTCTCTCCGGAAGTGCTCAGGCGTGTGCGACGACGTTGTAGAGGGTGTCGCGCTGGACGGGTTCGCGGCCGGTGGCGGCAATCAAGCGCTCGATCTCGCGCGGCGTCATCGCCTCGGGCGTCTGCGCGCCGGCCATGTGATAAATCTTTTCTTCCTGCACCGTGCCGTCGAGGTCGTCGGCGCCGAACCAGAGCGCGGTCTGCGCGACCTCCAGCCCCGTGGCCACCCAGAATGCCTTCACGTGCGGGATATTGTCGAGCATCAGCCGGGCGACGGCGTGGACGCGCAACGTATCCGACGCGCTCGGCGCCGGCAGCTTCCGCATCTGGTTGTTATCGGGGTGAAACGCCAGCGGGATGAACGCCTGGAAGCCGCCGGTTTCGTCCTGCAGCGTCCGGGCGCGCAGCATGTGATCGACGCGCTCCGCCGCGGTCTCGATGTGCCCGTAGAGCATCGTCACGTTCGAGCGCATGCCGAGCCGATGGGCGAGGCGGTGAATGTCCAGGTACCGGTCGGCGCCGCACTTGTCGTGGCAGATCTTCTGGCGGACGCGCTCGGCGAAAATCTCGGCGCCGCCACCGGGCAGTGAATCGAGCCCGGCGTCCATCAACTCGCGAAGAATGCCCTCATCAGTTTTTCCGTAGAGATCGGCAAAGAAGGCGATCTCGACCGCCGTGAAGCATTTCAAGTGGACGTCGGGACGAATCCGCTTGAAGCCGCGCAGCAGCTCGGTGTAGTAGCTGAATGGCAAATCCGGATGCAGGCCGTTCACCACGTGAACCTCAGTGAGCGGCTGGCGGGCGCGCTGGCGCAGCTTGTCCCACGCCTCGTCGAGCGACATCGTGTAGGAGTCGGGATCGCCCGGCTTCAGGCGCGCGAACGAGCAGAACAGGCAGCTGGCGACGCAGACGTTGGTCGCCTCGATCCGGATGTTGTAGTTGTAGAACGTGCGGCCGCCGTGGCGGCGCTCGCGTTCGCGGTTGGCGAGCCAGCCGATCGCCAGCAGATCGTCGCAGGCGAACAGGCGGCAGCCGTCGTCAAGCGTCAGTCGCTCGCGCGCGTCGAGCTTGTCGGCGATGTCGAGCAGATGCGCGGCGGCGAGGCGATGGTGCAATGCCCGGTTGAACCCTCAGGAGACGCCGAGGATCTGAATGCGCAGCGAGCGGGCGCGCGGGCCGTCGAGCTCGGCCATCAGGATCCGCTGCCATTGCCCGAGCACGACTTCCCCGCCGCTGATCTGCAGCGTGAGGTTGTGGCCGAGCAGCAGCGCCCGCAGGTGCGAATCCGCGTTCATCCGATCGCAGTCGGAATGCTCGGGGTTGTTGTGCATCCACTCGGCGTCGCGGGCGACCATCTGCTCGAGGAAGCGGCGGATATCGGAGAGCAGCGCCGTCTGGAACTCGTTGATGAACAAAGCACACGTCGTGTGCATCGACCACAGGCTGACGAGACCTTCACGGACGTTGAAGCGGCGGGCGAACTCCATCACTCGATTGGTGAGATCGACGAGCTCGATGCGCTGATCGGTCGAGATGACAATCGTTTCGCCGTGAATGGTGACGCCGCCAGCCTTCACGGAAGCCACCTCTTCCACTGGCTTCTCACGAACGGTGACGGTCGAGCTTTTGCTCATGCAGTCTGCCCTCGCTCTGGACTCGCCGGGTGTGAGCCCGCGCGGCGCGCTTGTGGTCTGGTGAAGTGCCCGGCCACTTTCAGGACACGAAAACCCCGTCATGTTACGCGCAAAGGCGCGCTGGAGGCAATAAGGGCCGCCCGGGGTCGATGAGCTTGCCGCGCGGCACGCGCCGGCCCACTGCGACCCGGATGTTATACTCGCCGGCAGCGGCGCGCACTAGCGCGCCGCACACAATTTGACGCTCGCCCCGGCGGCCACGCGAAGTGGGTGCAAAACCCACACGGTCCCGCCACTGTAAGCGGGGAGCCGCGCACCGCAGAGGCCCGGAATCACGACGGTTCCGGCCCGTCACTGGGGTCATCCCGGGAAGGCGGCGGCGCGCGGCCACGATCCGCGAGTCAGGAAACCTGGACGCACGGGGGCGGTTTTTCCGGCGCGACAGACGCCGGAAGGAGCCACGCCATGCTGGAGGCGGTGGACGTCTCGTTTTCCTATCGAGACCACGCCTCGCGGGCGGCCCGGGGCCGCCCGCAGATACTTGATCGCGTCTCGCTCTCGGTGGCGCGCGGCGAGCTCGTCGGCATCCTCGGGCCGAACGGCTCGGGCAAGACGACACTGCTGAAGATCCTTGGCGGCGCCCTCCACCAGCATGCCGGCTCGGTTGCGCTCGACGGCCGGCCGATCGCCGACTGGTCGCGCCGGGAAATCGCACGGCGCATCGCCGTCGTCCCGCAGGACACGCACGCCCCGTTCGACTTTACGGTGTTCGACATCGTGCTGATGGGACGGTTCCCGCACCTCGGCACCTTCGCGCTCGAAGGCCCGGAGGACCTCGCCATCGCGCGGCGGGCGCTGCAGGCGACGGCGACCGCCGACCTCGAAACGCGCGCGTTCAGCACGCTCAGTGGCGGCGAACAGCAGCGGGTGGTCATCGCCAGCGCCCTCGCCCAGGGCTCGCCGCTGTTGCTCCTCGACGAGCCGACGGCGTCGCTCGACATCGGACACCAGTTCGAGATCGCCACGCTGCTGGCGCGTCTCAACGCCGACGATGGGATGACGATGATCCTGTCGACGCACGACCTGAACCTGGCGGCGACCCTCTGCCGGCGGCTGGTGCTGCTGCGCGAAGGCCGGGTGCTGGCGGACGGCCCCACCGATCAGGTGCTGACGCCGGACGCCGTGCGCGCGCTTTACGGCGTGGACGCCGACGTCCGGCGGCATCCGCAGTCGGGCCGCCTCAACGTCGTCGCCGTAGGCCCGCGTAGATGACCTCAATCCGCGCGCGCCTGACCGTTGCCGTTGGTTGGTACGGCGCCATGCTGCTGGCGGCGCTCGTTGCCGGGCCGCTCGCCGGCTCGACGCACGTGTCGCTGGCCACAGCCTTCGATCGATCGATTCCATTCGCCGACAACGTGGACGCGCAGATCTTTTTCATTGCTCGCCTGCCGCGCGTAGTCGCCGCGGCAATCGTCGGCGGGTCGCTGGCGGCGGCGGGGGTCGTGTTCCAGGCGCTCCTGCGGAATCCGCTGGCGTCGCCGGACACGCTGGGTGTCTCAACCGGCGCGGCGCTCGGCGCGATGATCGCGATCACCTTCCACCTCGACGTGCCGCTGGCGGGCCTGCCGGCGGTGCCGCTGTCGAGCGTGCTCGGCTCGGTCGGCGCGCTCGGCGTCGTCTACGCGCTGGCGACGGCGCGGCGCCGCGGCATGTCGACCACCGTGCTCCTGCTCGCCGGCGTGACGATGACCGCATTTCTGACGGCGCTGATCATGTTCACGCAGTATCTCGCCGACTTCGCCGACACCTTCCGGACGGTGCGCTGGCTGATGGGCTCGCTCGACACGGGCGGCTATGCGCCGGTGATGGCGGTGCTGCCGATGCTGCTCGTCGCCTTTGCGCTCTTCGCGACGCTGCCGCGCGCGCTCGATCTGATCAGCTTCGGCGAAGACGCCGCCGTCGCACGCGGGGTGGACGTGGTGCGCGCGGAGCGAGCGGCGCTGGTCAGCGCCTCGCTGGCCACCGGCGCGGCGGTCGCCATCGGCGGTCCGGTCGGCTTCATCGGCATCGTTGTCCCGCATCTCGTACGGTTGATGGTCGGCTCCGATCACCGCATCGTGCTGCCGTCCTCGATCCTGTTCGGTGCGGCCTTTCTCATCGTCTGCGACGTCATCGCGCGCACGTTGTTCGCGCCGGTCGAAATCCCGGTCGGCGTCGTCACCGCGCTGATTGGCGGGCCGTTCTTCCTCTGGCTGCTCGTGAGGTCTTCACGATGAGGGCACGTTCGACGCAATGCCGATGGCTCGCTGTGGCGCTGGCGGTCGCGGTGCTCTGGCGGAACGACGCGCCGGGCGCCGCGGGACCGCAGCGCGTGGTGTCGCTCATTCCGGCGGTCACCGAGATGATCTTCGCGATGGGCGAAGGCGGGCGGCTGGTCGGGGTGAGTAGCTTCGACCGCTTCCCGCCCGAGGTGTCGCGGATCACGCCGGTCGGTGCGCTCCTCGACCCGGACACGGAGCGCATCCTGAGCCTGCGACCGGATCTCGTCGTGCTCTACCACACGCAGACCGAACTGCAGCAGCGTCTCGACCGCGCCCGCATTCCCTATTACTCGTATCAACATCGCACGCTGAGCGACGTCACGTCGACGGTGCGGGCTGTCGGCGCACGACTGAGCGTCGCGGCGCGCGGCGAGGCGCTTGCCGCCGGCATGGAGCGCGAGATTGCGGCCGTCCAAAGAGCCGTCGCCAGCCGGCCGCACCCGAGGACGCTGCTGGTGTTCGAGCGCGAAAGCGCGTCTCTGCGGAACATCTACGCGAGCGGCGGCTACGGCTTCCTGCACGACATGCTCGTCGCGGCTGGCGGCGACGATGTCTTTGCCGACATCAGGAAGGAATCGGTCCAGGCAACGAGCGAGATGATTCTTGCCCGCCAGCCAGCCGTGATCGTCGAGCTGCGGTACGGCGACAGCGTGAAGACGGCGGACATCCCGCGCGAGATGGCGGCCTGGAACGCGCTCGCCGCGACTCCGGCGGTGCGGGACCACCGCGTGCATGTGCTGGTGGGCGACGAGTTCGTCACGCCCGGGCCACGAGTGGTCAATGCCATCCGTGCACTTGCCCACGCGCTGCATCCCGGCCTGCGGTGATCGCCAGCTGAAGCGCCCGCGCCAGGTAGAATAGTCGGCACATCTCACATGCGCACGTTCTGCTGGATGCTGGTTGCAGCGCTCGGGCTGGCGGTGCCAGCTGGCGCTCAGAGCCAGCGCGCCGGCGACCGCAGCATCGAGGCCGCCTGGGCGGCTCTCGAGAAAGGCGACGGCAGCGCCGCCAGCGGCGTCTTCCAGGACGCGATTGCCAGGAACCCGCGCGACGCGAGTCTGCATTTCGGCGCCGGCTACGCGCTGTATCTGCTCGGACGCAACCAGGACGCCGCCGAGCGGCTCAACCGCGCGCTGACCCTGGATCCCCGGCTGCACGATGCGGCGGTGATCCTCAGCGACATCGAATACGCCCAGGGCGATCTGAAAGGCGCGATCGCCCGCCTGGAAAAAGTCCTGCCGTCTGCCGGGCCTCTGGCGCCGGCAATCCGCAGACGCCTGGCCACGTGGCGCAAGGCCGCAGAGGTCGACAGCGGGCTGGCGGTGCGCGATGGCGCCAGGTTTTCGATCGCCTTCAACGGCCAGAGCGACAACTTCCTGGCCACGCACGCGACCTCGCTGATCGATCGTGCGTATTCGCGGATTACGGAAAGACTCGGCGCCTATCCTTCGAAGCGCATCAACGTCACGCTCTACTCGGAGCAGCAGTTCCGCGACGTCACCGACGCGCCCGCGTGGTCCGGCGGCCTGTTCGACGGACGGATCAGCATCCCGGTCAAAGGCGCGGCGCAAAACGTCAACGAATTCGATCGGGTGGTCGTGCACGAACTGACGCACGCGATCGTGGCCGATCTGGCGGTCCGCGGCGTGCCGACGTGGCTGCACGAAGGGCTGGCCGGCTACTTCGAGGGCCGCGACCCCGACGAGGCGCTGCGTCAGCTCCAGTCAATCAATTTTTCGGTGCCGCTGTCGTATCTCGAAGGTCCGTTCGGCGGCCTCAACCCGTCACAGGCCGCGGTGGCATATCGTGAGAGTCTGGTCGCCGCCGACATGCTGATGCGGCAGGCCGGTCCGCGGATCGCGGTGGTCCTTCAGGCGCTCGGCCGCGGTCAGACGTTCGGAGAGAGTCTGGCGCAGATTGGCCTGCAGGCGTCAGAGTTCGAGGCGCAGGTGATGCGCCGGCTGCGACGGTAGCACACCGGCCGCGCGGTTCCACACGGTCCTGTCGCCGATGGCGAGTTCGTTCCCGACCCGCATCGTCTGCCTTACCGAAGAGACCACCGAGACGCTGTATCTGCTCGGGCAGGGGGATCGCATCGTCGGCGTTTCGGGCTATACAGTCCGGCCGCCGGAAGCGCGATCGAAACCGAAAGTGTCGGCGTTCATCAACGCGAAGTTCGACAAGATCGCGGCGCTGCAGCCGGATCTGGTGCTGGCATTTTCGGATCTTCAGGCCGATCTCACCGCGGAACTGATTCGCCGCGGGATGACGGTCGTGACATTCAACCAGCGATCGGTTGCCGAGATTCTGCAGATGATTCGCATGCTCGGCGGCCTGGTCGGTTGCCAGGCCGACGCCGAACGGCTGGCCATCTCGCTCGAAGCCGGCCTCGAGCGGATTCGTGAGTCCGCGGCCAGGTTCCCGGCCAGGCTGCGCGTGTTCTTCGAGGAATGGGACGAGCCGCTCATCTCCGGCATCCGCTGGGTGGAAGAGCTGGTGGAGATTGCGGGCGGCCTGCCGATTTTTCCGGAGCTGGCCACGGCAAGTCTGGGTCGCGACCGGATCGTCAATGCGGACCGGGTGGCGCAGCGCGATCCTGAAGTGATCGTCGCGTCGTGGTGCGGCAAGAAGGTGCGCAAGGCGACGATTTCAGGACGGGTGGGCTGGGACGGCGTCGCCGCCGTCCGCTGCGATCGGATTTTCGAAGTGAAGTCCACCTATATCCTGCAGCCGGGGCCAGCCGCGCTGACCGAAGGGGTGCGGCAAGTGCACGCGATCCTGGCGCGGATTCACGGACTCGGCGTCGACCCGTCGATTGCGCCGGCCGAAAAACTACAAGAATAGCGGCGCCCGGCGCGCGGGAATTTTTTCGAGCGCGGCGGCCCTGGCGAACAGCGTCTCCACGGCGCGTCGTCCCTCCGGGCCGAGGTCGATCGAGAAGCCGTTGACGTAAAGGTCGATGTGCTCGTACATCACCGCCTCGCTCATCTCCTGGGCGTGCCGGCGCACGAACGGCAGGCTGGCGTCGCGATGGGCGAACGCGTACTCCACGCTGCGCCGCAGCACGCGATTCATCGTCTGCTTGACCTCATCCGGCAGCGACCGGCGGATGACGATGCCGCCGAGCGGGATCGGCGCGCCGGTTTCCTCTTCCCAGAACTCGCCCAGGTCGACGATCTTCTTGAGGCCCTTGCCGGTGTAGGTGAACCGGTTTTCGTGGATGATCAGCCCGGCGTCGAACTGCTCGCGCAGAAGCGCGCCCTCGATCTCGGAGAAGAGGAGCTCGGTCTTGTTTCGTGCGGACGGAAACGCCAGGCCGAGGAGAAAATTCGCTGTCGTGTATTGGCCCGGGATCGCGATCTTCAATCCTCCAGCCGCCACTTCGCCGGGCGGGATCTGCCGCTTCGCGATCAGCAGCGGTCCGCAATTGCTGCCGAGCGCACTGCCGGCGTCGAGCAGCACGTAATCGGTGAGGCAGTAAGCGTACGCGTGGTAGCTCAGCTTCGTGACGTCCGCTTCACCGGCGAAGGCGGATGTATTCAGGGCCTCGACGTCAGCCATCCGCACGGAAAAATCCAGGCCTTCGAGATCGATCCGGCGATTGACGATCGCGTCGAACATGAAGCAGTCGTTCGGACACGGCGAGAAGCCGAGCGTGAGCTTCATGGCGACTCCAGGATGCGGCGCGCCGTCGCGTTGAGGCTGGCAACCGCACCGGGCACGTTCCACGCGCCGCGGTTGCGGCGTTCGACGGCATTCGACACCGCCCGTACCTGCGCAAACCTGACGTTATGAATCAGGCAGGCATACATGAACGCCGCGCCTTCCATGCTTTCCACGGCGGGTGCGAAGCGTTGGCGGACTTCGTCGATCGATCGTTCGCGGCCATGGACCGTATTGACCGTGATCCCCTCGACAGCGGGGAGCGCGCTCAACGCCTCGTTCTCGAGCGGCGCCTCATTGACCAGGCGTCCGCCGGTCAACGGAAACTCGTCATCGCCGGCCAGCTTCAGATCGTGCAGGGTCAGGAACGCGTCGCCGTCCTCGGCGCCCAGCTCGCTGAAACAGTCCGACACCACATGCACGACGGTGGGCGCCGCCAGCAGGGGATCGAAGCTGCCGCAGAGGCCGAGATTCAGGCAGAAGTGATACGGCTGCTCCGAGAGCGTGCGAGAGCACCACGCAGCCGTCGCCACCATGCCGACCCCGGTCGTCAGCACGTCCACGTCGTGGCCGACATCCGCGTAGGTTCTCAGCCGCGGCCGCGAGGTCGGCACGGCCGTCCAGCCGGCGACGAGCGGCGCCACTTCCAAGTCCGTCGCCGTCACGATGAGAATGCGCACCGCTACAGGAATCAGTGATTGGGGATGAGCCGGTTAGACGTCGTCATCCTTATCGACGACCGCGTACGGTGTCGCGCGCCGGACGACGATGGTCAGGCCGAAGGCGACCAGGGCGGCAGAGGCGACGACGCCGATGTAGAGGCCGATGCCAACGAGCGCCATCGGGACGTTGACTGCCGGTTCGTTGTCGACGATTGCCAGCGCCTGCGACATCGTCCATGCCTGCTCGTTGGCGAGCCTCGGCAGGATTCGCCACGAGAGCCCGGTGATGCCGAGCGCGAACAGGCCGAGGACCAGCAGCGGGTGGCGGGAATTCCGGCGCGTGAGCAGACTCAGGAACGCCAGCACGGCTGCAAGCACGCCGAGCCCGACGATCCACAGTCCAGGCGCTTCGGGCACGCCGGCGCGGCTGACGCCGTTGACGACAACCCAGGGCAGAAACGCACTGATGGTGAGCGCGACACCCGCCGCGAGGGGAATGAAGTAGCCACGCATCCCCGGCCGGAAGATGCCGGCGAGGCTCAATGCGAATCCTTCCATTCCTCGTACCAGGCCATCTGAATCGCCTCGAGCTTCGGCTCGTTCGACGACTTCGGATCGTCGTCGAAGCCGTCGAGGCCGAGGACGTGGGTGCGCAGATCGGTGAAGCGGACCGTCAGCGGATCGAGATCCGGGAACTTCTCAGTGAGCGCGATGCCGATATCCTCTGCGTCGATCCACTTCACGGCGCCACCTCCGCGGCTTTGCGGTCCTTGCGATCGGACTTGCCGAGCTGGATGCCGCCGCCTTCCTGCACGTAGTTGCGGGTATACATCGGGAATTCGCAGACCACGTCGCCGGAGATCACCGCCTGGCAGCCGAGGCGCGACCGTGCGGTCAGGCCCCAGGCGGTGTCGAGCCGGTCGGCCTCGTCGTCCTGCATTTCGCTCAGGTTCTCTTCGCCGTCGTTGATGATTACGTGGCAGGTGGTGCAGGCGCAGCTGCCGCCGCACGCGTGCTCGAGGGGCACGCCGTAGTTTTTCGCAACGTCGAGAAAGGATTCCGGCTTGCCGTGGTGCGAATACGGCAGCTTGCCGGCCGCGAATTCGACGACCGTCTCTTCGCCGTCGATGATGAAGGTGACCTTGGGCACTACATCTCCTCGATGTTCCTACCCGACAGCGCCGCGTGAATTGAGTGATTCATCGTCACTTCGGCCAGGTGGCGCGTCGCGTCGTTGAGCGCGTGGGTCTTCTGCTGAATCAGCTCGCGGTCCGTCGCGCCGAGGCTGTCCTTGAGATCGGCCAGCGCGGTGAGGATGCGTTCGTGCTCGCCCGGCTTGAGCTCCGCCCGCGCCAGCTCGGCGAACTCCGGCGCGCGCAGCGACTTTTCCGTGGCCAGGACGACGGTTTCGGCCTCGTTCCTGGCTTCGATGAGCAGCCGGGCGGCGAAGTCGGCTTCCGCATGTTCGAACGAATCGAGCAGCATCTGTTCGACCTGCTCGTCGGTCAGGCCGTACGACGGCTTGACCTCGATCGTCTGCTCGACGTTGGTGCGCAGCTCGCGGGCGGTGACGCTGAGAATGCCGTTCGCGTCGATCTGGAACTGCACCTGGACCCGCGGCAGCCCGGCCGGCATCGGCGGAATGCCGCGGAGCCGGAAGCGGGCCAGCGAGCGGTTGTCGGCGACGAGTTCGCGTTCGCCCTGCAGCACGTGGATGTCGACCGCGGTCTGGTTGTCGACGCCGGTGGTGAACATCTCGCTGCCGGTCGCTGGAATCGTCGAGTTGCGCAGGATGATCTTCGAGACGACGCCGCCCATCGTCTCGATGCCGAGCGACAGCGGGGTGACGTCGAGCAGCAGCATCTCGCGGTTGCCGGTGATCAGGATGTCGGCCTGAACGGCGGCGCCGAGCGCCACCACTTCGTCGGGGTTGAGCTCGCTGTGCGGCGTCTTTTCGAAGAGCTCGGCGACGAGCTGACGGACGAGCGGGATGCGCGTCGAGCCGCCGACCAGCACGACCTCGTCGATCTGCGCCGGCTGCAGCTCGGCGTCGGCCAGCGCCTGACGGCACGGCCCGAGGGTCCGCTCGATGATCGGCCGAATCATCGCTTCGAAATCGGCGCGGGTCAGGCGCCGGCCGAGCAGCGTCGTTTCCTCGTAATCAGACAGATCCCATTTCGCCTGGATGACAGCTTTGCGGATGGCCTGGATGTCTTCCAGGGTCCGGCTGGCGCCGGGCGCTACGGGAGCGGCCGAGAACCTTGGTGAGGGCGAATCCAGATCGGCGAGCACGTGTTCGATGAGCAGACGATCGATGTCGTCGCCGCCGAGGTGGGTATCGCCGTTGGTCGAGAGCACCTGGAACACGCCGTCTTCGACGCGCAGGATCGAGATGTCGAAGGTGCCGCCGCCGAGGTCGTAGACCGCGATCAGCCCTTCGTGGCGCTTGTCGAGGCCGTAGGCCAGCGACGCGGCGGTCGGCTCGTTGATGATTCGCAGGACCTCGAGGCCGGCAATCCGTCCGGCGTCGCGTGTCGCCGTCCGCTGCGCGTCGTTGAAGTACGCCGGGACGGTGATCACCGCGCGATCGACATCGGGGTCGAACTCGCCCTCGGAGGCAAACTGTTCTTCGGCGCGTCGCTTCAACTCGCGCAGGATGAACGCCGACACTTCCGGCGGCGTCAGCGTCTGGCCGCCGAGGCCGATGCGCACCACGCCGGCGGGGTCGCCGCTCACGGTGAACGGGAGGAGCCGCGCTTCATCGCCGACGTCGTCGACGCCCTTGCCCATGAAGCGCTTGACCGAGTATACGGTGCGCGCCGCATCGGTCATCAGGCGGCGCTGCGCCTCGCGGCCGACATAGATCGTGCCGTCGTCGGCCGCCGAGACGACCGACGGGACGAGTCCATCGCCGCTGCGATCGCGGATGATCACCGGCACGCCGTCCTTCACGTAGGCGACGAGGCTGTTGGTCGTGCCGAGATCGATCCCTACGACTTTGCTCATATCCAGGACATTCAACGCGGCAGCCTGCGGCCTGTGCGGCGCCGGTACTTTCCGCGTGCTACGTGGTCAACTCCCGTTCGATGCCGGCCAGCAGGTTGTTGATGTAGTTGCGCTCCAGCACGCGATCGCGCAGCGCCGCGAGCACGGCCCGGCGCTCGGCTTCCGGCGCGCCGCTCTCGAGCAGCGCATCCCAGCTGGCTGACAGCGATTCGAGCTGCTGCTCGTGCTCGACGCGCTTGGCCTCGATCGGCTGCCGCGCCGCGTGCAGCCGCGCCTGCCACTCCGCCGACGGCGCGCCGCCGGCGCGCAGCTCGCGGACCTCATCGAGCTCTTCGTTCAAAGCGAACACTTCCTCGAGCAGCGCTGCCGGCACCTGCTTCGACGCTTCCTCCGGCCCGCGCGCGGCCATCCCCTCGAGCTGCAGCAGGTATTCGACGCGGCTCACCGGCTGCCTCAGCGCGCGATACGCATCGTTCAGGTACGAACTGCGCTCCAGGCTGGCGCGCCGCTCTGCCGGCTCGGCGTTGTAGAAATAGTCCGGGTGGAACTGCCGGCTCAGCGAGCGGAACCGCCGCTCGAGCTCGGCGGGGTCGATGCCCAGCTTGCGCGGCAGGCCGAAAAACGAGAAGTAGTCGCCGTGCCGGCTCAGCGAGAGAATCTTGGTGCACTGCGGGCAGAAGTGCACGTCGACCGGAGCGCCGCCGCCGCAGCTCTTGCAGTCCTGAAGCGTGGGTGCTGATGTCTCTGCAGACATGCTTCCACCTTCACCCTTCAGACGGTCAAGCCCCAAACGAGCTGCCGCAGCCGCAGGACGTCTTGGCGTTCGGGTTGTTGAACACGAAGCCCTTGCTGATGAGATTCGTGTCGTAATCGAGCACCGTGCCGTCCAGATACAAGAGGCTCTTGCGATCGACGTAGAGCTTCGCGCCCTCGGGTCCCTCGAAGATCTCGTCGCCGGTGCGCTGCTGCCGCTCCCACGCGAAGGTGTAGCTCAGCCCGGAACAGCCGCCGCCCTTGACGCCGACGCGCAGCCCGCCTTCGCTGACCCCCTGCTTGGCCATCAGCGTGCGGATCTTGCGCGCCGCCGTCTCAGTAATCGCGATCATCAGGCCGTCGGCTGCGCGTGCGTATCCGCTTCCTTCGTCGCAGCCGTCCCCTGCTTCTTCTTGTAGTCCGAGATCGCCGCCTTGATCGCATCCTCGGCGAGCACCGAGCAGTGGATCTTCACCGGCGGCAGGCTCAGTTCGGTGACGATGTCGGTGTTCTTGATGGCCAGCGCCTCGTCGACCGTCTTGCCCTTGAGCCATTCGGTGGCCAGGCTCGAGCTGGCAATCGCCGAGCCGCAGCCGAACGTCTTGAACTTCGCGTCGTCGATGACCCCGGTCGACGGGTTCACCTTGACCTGCAGCTTCATCACGTCGCCGCACTCCGGGGCGCCGACCAGCCCGGTCCCGACGTTGGGGTCTTCCTTCGACAGCGACCCGACGTTGCGCGGGTTCTCGTAGTGGTCGATGACCTTGTTCGAGTAAGCCATGGATATCTCCTTAGTTGACCTGCCACTGCATCGTGGACAGGTCGACGCCTTCCTTCGCGAGCTCGTAAAGCGGCGACATCTCGCGCAGCCGGGTCACCACCTGGGCCAGCTTGTCGGCCACGTAATCCACTTCCTCCTCGGTCGTCCAGCGGCCGAGCCCGAACCGGATCGAGGAATGTGCCAGATCGTCGCCGGCGCCGAGCGCCTTCAGCACGTATGACGGCTCGAGGCTGGCCGAGGTGCAGGCCGAGCCCGACGACACCGCGACATCGTTGATGCCCATCAGCAACGATTCGCCTTCGACATACGCGAAGCTGATGTTCAGGTTGTGCGGCAGGCGGTGCTCCATCGAGCCGTTGATGTAGATCTCGTCGAGGCTCTTGTGGAGGCGATCGTTCAGGCGGTCGCGCAGCCCTCGCAGGCGCTCGGTGTCGCTGGCCATTTCCTGCTGGCACAGCTCAGCCGCCTTGCCGAAGCCGACGATGCCCGGCACGTTGAGCGTGCCCGAGCGCATGCCGCGCTCGTGGCCGCCGCCGTCGATGAGCGGCGCGAGCAGCACACGGGGGTTGCGGCGCCGGACATACAACGCGCCGATGCCCTTCGGCCCGTAGATCTTGTGGGCGGTCAGCGACGCCAGGTCGACCTTCAGCTCGTTGACGTTGAACGGCACCTTGCCGACCATCTGCACCGCGTCGGTGTGGAACAGCACGCCCTTCTCTTTCGCGATCGCGCCGATCGCGGCGAGCGGCTGGATCACGCCGATCTCGTTGTTGGCCGCCATGATCGTGATGAGAATCGTCTTGTCGGTGATCGCCGCGCGCAGCTCATCGAGGTTGATGAGCCCGTCCTTCTGCACCGGCAGGTAGGTGACACGGTAGCCGTCTTTTTCCAGCCGCTTGCAGGTGTCGATCACCGCCTTGTGCTCGGTGACCGCGGTGATGATGTGGTTGCCCTTCTCGCGATACATCTCGGCGACGCCCTTGATCGCCAGGTTGTCGGACTCGGTCGCGCCGCTCGTGAAGACGATCTCCTTGGCGTTGGCGCCGATGAGATCGGCAATCTGCTTGCGCGCCTTGTCCACCGCCTCTTCGGCCGCCCAGCCGAACGGGTGGTTGCGGCTCGCGGCGTTGCCGAAGTTCTCGGTGAAGTAGGGCAGCATCGCTTCAACGACGCGCGGATCAACCGGCGTGGTGGCGTGATAGTCGAGATAGATGGGCAGCTTGATCGCCATGTCCAATCCTCACAAGTTCGTATGCAACAGAGCCGGCCGCGGCACCGTCTGCCTCGGCGGGTCTGACGCCAGTTCGGCGATCGTGCACTCGCCCAAGGCCGTCAGGATGCGTTCGCGCACCCGCCACAGCGGGTCGCGCACATTACATTTCGAAAACTGGTCGCACTGACCGTCGTCCGACGAGCAGGCGGTGACGGTAACCGGACCGTCGATTGCCTGAATCACATCCGCGACGGTGATGTGCCGCGGCGCCCGCGACAACTGATACCCGCCCCGTGTCCCCTGATGCGATGCCAGCAGCCCGCGCTGCACCAGCCGCTGCAGCACCTTGGCCATCAGCTCGATCGGGATGTCGTATTGCTCCGCGATTTCCCGGGCGCTCGACGACGCCTGATCGCCGCGCAGTGCCAGATGCTTCATGGCCATCAGCGCGTAGTCGGCCTTTTTCGAGAACCTCAGCATAAACAGCCAGTCGAAATACGACCGTTCAGGTCCGAGTTTACCACAGGGTTTGGCCGGCCAGGTGGGCCTGGTAAGGCCGGTGGGAAACTGCCCACCCGACCTACTGCCCAAACGTCAGTCAGTACTTGGGCTGGCTCGGATCCACCTTGTCGATCCAGTCGATGATGCCGCCCTTCAGGTTGAGCACCCGCTTGAAGCCCACCGACCGCAGGAAGTCCGCCGCTTTCGCGCTCCTGCCGCCGACCTTGCACTGCACGACGATTTCCTCGTCCGGGTTGAGCTCGCGATACCGCTGCGCCACGTCGCCAAGCGGAATCAGCCGCGAGCCCGCGATCTTGTTGATCTGGTATTCGTGCGGCTCACGCACGTCCACGATGGTCAGCGCGTCTCCCCGATCGAGCCGCTTCTTGAGCTCGACGGCCGTGATCTCGGTCGCGTTGCTCACCGCGGCGGCCGGTTCCGGCTCTGGCGGATGGATGCCGCAGAACTGGTCGTAGTCGATGAGCTCGGTCACGGTCGGGTGCGTCCCGCACACCGGGCAGTCGGGATCCTTCTGCAGCTTCAGCTCGCGGAAGCGCATACGCAGCGCGTCGTAAATCAGGAAACGGCCGATCAGCGGCTCGCCGATGCCGGTGATGAGCTTGATCGCTTCGGTCGCCTGGATCACGCCGATGACGCCGGGCAGCACGCCAAGCACCCCGCCCTCCGCACAGCTCGGCACCAGTCCGGGCGGCGGCGGTTCGGGATACAGGCAGCGGTAGCACGGCCCGTTGGGCGCGCCGAACACCGACGCTTGCCCCTCGAAGCGGAAGATGCTGCCGTAGGCGTTCGGTTTCTTCAACAGCACACACGCGTCGTTGGTCAGGTAGCGCGTCGGGAAATTGTCCGTGCCGTCGAGAATGACGTCGTACGGCGCGAAGAGCTCGAGCGCGTTTTCCGACGACAGCGCCGTCTCGTGCGTCTGCACGTCGATGTGCGGGTTGATCGCGGTCAGGCGATCCCTGGCCGATTCGAGTTTCGTGCGGCCGACGTCGGGCGTGCCGTGAATGATCTGCCGCTGCAGGTTGCTGAAATCGACGACGTCGAAGTCGACGATGCCGATGCGGCCGACGCCCGCGGCGGCCAGATACATCGCCGCCGGCGACCCCAGGCCGCCCGCGCCGATGCACAGGACGCTGCCGGCCTTCAGCTTCCGCTGCCCTGCGACGCCGACCTCCGGCATGATCAGGTGCCGGCTGTAGCGCTTCACTTCCTCGTTGGTGAGCTGCGGCAGCTCGCCAACCGGCGCATCGGTCGCCGCCGGCGCGCCGCCCGCCACCGACGGAATGATGCTCAGCGTGTCGCCGGGCTTCACCGCCGTCTGCTCCTTCTGCAGGTAGCGGATGTCCTCGTCGTTGACGTAGATGTTGACGAAGCTGCGCAGCTTGCCCTGCTCGTTGTAAAGGTGCGCCTTCAGGCCGGCGTGCTTCGTCGTCAGGTCGGCGAGGAGATCGCCAACCGTCGCGCCCTCCGCGTCGACCGCGTCTTTCTTATCCGTGTACGGCCGGAGCGGGGTCGGAATCAGGATTTTGGTCGCCATGCAGCTCGCCCTTCTCGAAAGTGGTGCGATCGTCTTTCAAATACCAGACCGTCATGTCTCTGGCGGCGCCTTCGGCGACCGCCACAATCACGTAAGCGAACGTCGGCCAGGCGTGATCCAGGTCGTATTGCGACGGCCGGGCCGGGTGATCGGGATGCGAATGGTAGAAGCCGAGGAGCTCGCCGCCCGCCTGGCTGGCGCTCTGCTCGGCCAGCCGGTAGTCGGAAGGCCGCACCAGAAAGCGCCGCCGCGGACCCTCCTCGGTCGTGTTCGGCAAGGCGACGACCGACGTCGCGCGACCCGACCCGCCAATCATCGCGCCGCAGCACTCGTGCGGATACGTTTCTTCCCCATGCCGGCGGATCGCGAGGGCCACGGACGGGTCGAGCACGAACACGCGATCGGCCGCAGTGTCAGGCATTGGCATCCCAGAATTTTTCCGTCAGATACTTCGCCGCGCCGTCCGGAAACACGGTCACGATTACGCCGCGCGCCAGCCCCGCCGCAACCTTGAGCGCCGCGGCCAGCGCCGCGCCCGACGAGATGCCAACCAGCAGCCCTTCTTCCCGGGCGAGGCGCCGGACCAGTTGGTAAGCGAGCTCGCTCTCGACGCGCAGGTCCTCGTCGGCAAGCGACGGGTCGTAGATCGCCGGCACCATCGCCGATTCCATGTGCTTCAGCCCCTCGAGGCCGTGGAACGGGCCGCTCGGCTGAAAGGAGATCAAACGAATGGCGGGGTTGAACTGCCGCAGGCGCCGGCCGGTGCCGACGAAGGTGCCGCTCGTCCCCAGCCCGGCCACGAAATGCGTGAGCCGCCCGCCGGTCTGCTCGATGATCTCCGGACCGGTCGTATCGTAATGGGCGCGCCAGTTGGCGTCGTTGCTGTATTGGTCCGGGTAGAAGTATTTGTCGGGGTCGGCAGCCTGCAGGCGCCGCGCTTCCCGGATCGCGCCGTCGGTGCCTTCGAGCGGATCGGTCAACACCAGCTCGGCGCCGAGCGCTCGCAGAATCATCTTCCGCTCGGGGCTGGCGTTGTCGGGCAGGCACAGCTTGACCTGATACCCGCGGGACGCGCCAACCATCGCATAGGCAATGCCGGTGTTGCCGGAGGTGGCGTCGATGATGACACGGCCCGGCTTGAGCGCGCCGGACTGCTCGCCCTCGAGGATCATCCGGGACGCCGCGCGATCTTTTACCGAGCCGCCGGGATTCTGCCACTCGGCCTTGGCCCACAGCTCGACACCCGGCGTCTCGCGCTCGAAGCGCGGCAGCCGGACCAGCGGGGTCCGGCCGATGAGGTCCAGGACCGAAGCTCCAACCCTGTCAGTCACCTGTAACGATGCAGACGAGGACATGAATGATATCCGACCGAAGTAGTCCGGATTATATCAAGCCGGGGTATGCTGTCAAAACCATGTCGGCTCTCGTCAGTGCCGGCGGCTGGCTCTTCAAGCGCCGGACGTCGATCCCGCTCCCGCTCGCGCTCGCGTTAGTCATCCTTCCCAGCGACCGCTCGACAGAACCGTGGGGGCTGTTTGCCGCCGGTGCGGCCATTGTCGTCCTCGGCGAAACGCTGCGCTTGTGGGCCGTGCGGCACATCGGCGTAATCTCGCGGACGCGCAGCGACCGTCTCGGCCCGCTGGTCTGGAGCGGGCCTTTCAGGTTCGTCCGCAATCCGCTTTATCTCGGCAACATCGCCTTGTGGGTCGGATTCGCCGTCAGCTCGCATCTGCTCTGGCTCGTCCCGATCTTCATCGTCGTCCTCGCGCTCGAATACCACGCGATCGTGCGCTGGGAGGAAGAGCTGCTCATCGCGCGAATAGGCAATGACTATCGCGACTACATGGCACGCGTCCCGCGCTGGATGCCTTCGGTCGCCGACAGTCGGCAGGTGACGGTCGACGGTCAGTCGTTAGTCGTTGGTCGACAGTCGGTCGACAGTCATTTCGGGCGGGCGACTTTTTCCTGGAGCGACACATTCTTCAGCGAACGCGGCACGATCATCGCCATCGCGGCCGGCTATCTGCTGCTGTGGCTCAAGCTGCGGACTGCCCCGGTCGTGATCTTTTCGTCCCTGCTAATCCCTAATCCCTGATCCCCAATCCCTAATCCCTGTTCTTGAGCGGCTCGTTCTTGAGCGTCTGCCACAAATACCAGCACGCCACCGATCGATACGGCTTCCACGCTTCGCCAATCTTTTCGAGGCGCCGCGCGTCCGGCTTCTTACGGAGTCCATACAGCCGATGCACCGCGTTGACGATGCCGAGGTCACCAACGGGAAGGACGTCGGGGCGATGCAGCCGGAACATGAGGAACATCTGCGCCGTCCAGCGCCCGAATCCTTTCACGCTGGTGAGGCGTTCGATGACAACTTCGTCCGGCAAATCGGGCAGCTCGTCGAGCGCCAGTCGTCCGTCGCCGATCCGCGCGCACAGATCCCTGAGATAGCCGACCTTCTGGCCGCTCAGCCCCACCCCGCGCAGCGCCACATCGTCGAGCTCGGTCAGGCCCGCTGCCGTGATCGCCGCGCCTTCGGGAAACAGCGCGGCGAGCCGGCCGAAGATGGTGGCGGCGGCTTTGGTGGACAGCTGCTGGCTGACGATCGAACCGACCAGCGCGGTCATGTGGTCCGCACGCTGGCGGCCAGCGAGGCCGCACGGGCCGATTCGCCTGATGGCGGCGCCGAGCACCGGGTCGCGGCGCATCAGCAGGCGCCGCGCACGTGCGTAATCGTCTGGCGTCATGCGATGCCGCAGTATAGTCCACGGGCTGAACCGCTAACGGCTGAGGGCTGGAGTACAGTTCTACAGCGATGACACAACCACTCGAAGGCGTTACCGTTCTGGATCTGACGCGCGTGCTGTCGGGTCCGTACTGCACGATGCTGCTCGCCGACATGGGCGCGCGGGTCATCAAGGTCGAGCAGCCGGGCAAAGGCGACGACACGCGGGGCTGGGGTCCACCGTTCATCGACGGCGAGAGCGCGTATTTTCTCAGCATCAACCGCAACAAGGAAAGCGTGACCCTCGACTTCAAACATCCGCAGGGCCGCGCCGTGCTCGATCGCCTGATCGCGGCGAGCGACGTGGTGGTGGAGAACTTCCGGCCCGGAACGCTCGACAAGATGGGGCTCGGCTACGCCTCGCTGTCTGCGGCCCACCCGGCCCTGATCGTGTGCTCGATCTCGGGCTTCGGCCAGACCGGACCGCGGCGGCCCGAGGCGGGCTATGACGCGGTGATGCAGGCCGAAGGCGGATTGATGAGCATCACCGGGCCGACCGACGGGCAACCGTATCGGCTCGGCGTGGCGATCGCGGACATCGTGACCGGGATGTTCGGCGCACAGGGCGTACTGCTCGCGCTGCTCGCACGCCAGAAGACGGGGCGTGGGCAACTGGTGGACATCGCGATGCTCGATTCGGTGGCCGCTCTGCTCACCTACCAGGCAGGCATCCACTTCGCCACCGGCAAAGCGCCGCGGCGGATCGGCAACCGGCACCCGACGATCGTGCCGTACGAAACGTTCGTCGCCGCCGACGGCGATTTCGTGCTGGCCGTCGGCAACGACGACCAGTGGCGCCGCTTCTGCCGCGTGGCCGGCCTCGCCGAAGATGAACGCTTCGCCACCAACCGCCAGCGCGTCACCAACTATGATGAGCTCAAGCCGATCCTCAACGCCGTGCTGGCGGGTGGGACGCGGCAGTCGTGGATCGAGCGTCTCCAGGCGGCGGGCGTCCCGTGCGGCTCGGTGCGCGATCTGCAGGAGGTCTTCGACGACCCGCAGCTCGCGGCACGGGAGATGGTCGCGACGGTCAATCACGCCACGATCGGCGCGCTGAACCTGCTCGGCGTGCCGGTGAAGCTGTCCGACACGCCAGGCGCGGTGGCCGCGGCGCCGCCGACGCTCGGCCAGCACACCGACGCGGTGCTGAAATCGACGCTCGGCATGACCGACGGCGAAGTGCAGGCGCTGCGCGAGCAGAAGGCGATCTGATGGAAGTCTCCGACGTCCGCAAGCGCGTGAAGGAGGTGCTCGACCAGGCGCGGCGCGCGACGGTCGAGCGCCGCTCGCTCGTCGACGAAGCGACGCGCGAGTTCCAGACGTTTCTCGAACAGATCGCCACGCCGCTGTTCCGCCAGATCGGCAACGTGCTCCGCGCGGAAGGGCACCCGTTCACGGTGTCGACGCCGGGCCACAGCGTGCGGCTCACCTCCGATCGCGCCGCCGGCGACCTCATCGAGCTGGCCCTCGATACGTCCGGACCGCGCCCGCAGGTCATGGTCCACGCGACCCACAGCCGCGGGCGGCGCGTCACCGAATCAGAAACCCCGCTCCGCCCCGAGGGGTTCGTGCGCGATCTGACGGAGCGCGACGTGCTCGAGGCGGTGATGAACGAGCTCGGCGCGCTGGTAGGACGCTAGCGCGTGCAGGGGCTGGGGACTGGAAACACCGCAGACAAACCCGGCACTCTCCAATCCCCGATCCCCAATCCCTAATTCCCAATCCCTAATCCCGACAGGTTCGGTTACTACCGCGGCGGTTCGAGGATCGAGGTGTCGATCCCTTCGCGCTGCAGCACTTCCACGAACGCGGCGCGGTCGCCGGCCCGGCGATACGCTTCATGGATGTCGACGGCGCTCGTCCGCACCAGCTCGAGCAGCGTCTGATCGAGCGAAACCATGCCGCTGGCGCGCCCTTCTTCAATCGCCGCCGACAACTGCGACGTTCTCCCCGCCGCAATCAGCTTCGCCACCGACGGCGTATTCAGCAGCACCTCGCGCGCGATCACGCCAGGACCGACCGGCTGGCGGATCACCGTCTGCGTGACGACGCCGCAGAGGTGTTCGGCGAGCGTCGCCTGCGCGCGCGGACGATCCTCGAGGGGATGCGCGCCGAGCACGGCGTCGATCGCGCCGGTGGCGGTGCGCGCCGACAGGCCGGCGATGACGAGGTGGCCGGCGCCTGCGGCTTTGAGCGCCAGGCGGATGATCGCGTCCGACTGCAGATCGTCGAACGCCACGACGTCGGGATTCTCCTCGAGCGCGCCGCGGGCGGCCGCCAGCAGCGCCTCGTCGCCGCCGCGCACCTCGCGCTGGCTGACGACCGAGCCCTGCGGCTGATGCACCAGATGAATCTCGTGCTCGAGCGTGACGACGAAGTCGCGGCGCAGGCGGTTTACGAGATCAACGAAGGCGGTGATGATCTGGCGCTTGTCGCTCGACCGCGCGCCGGTCACGAGAATCAGCCCTTCGCGCTCGAGCGCCAGCGCCTGCACTTCGGGCGGCAGGCCGAGATCTTCCGCGGTGAGGCCGTGGGCCGCCGGCAGCCCGAAGGTGGCGGTGACGCCGCGATGCTCGCGCACGCTGGAGCACAGCACGCGGCCGACCTCGGGCACCTCGCTCACCCACTCGAGGCGGGCGCCCTTCTGCGTCGCATACGGCGTTGCCATCTGCAGCAGCGCTTCCAGATCGTCGGTGGACCACGAGTGCTCGCCGTCGGGAAACTGCATCTCGCCCTGCACGCGAATCGCCGGGGTCGATTGCGACATCAGGTGCAGCGAGGTTGCGCCGAGCGACGCGGCCAGGCGCAGCAGCCGCGTGACTTCGGCCGGCAGTTCGATCGCCGCAAGCCGCATGCGCACCGGCTGGTTCGCCTCGCGATCGCTGCGCACGATGTGCAAGGGCGGCGGGGCAGACGCCGGCGGGCGCACCATCACCGGCAGCTCGCGCAACGGGTCGGCGAACGGATCGCCGATTTCGAGGTCGCCGTCCGCGTCGATGCTCGCGGCCGCATCGGGCCAGAGTTCGCTCGCCGAAGGCAGCTCGAGATCCTCCAAATCCCAGCCGCGCGGCGCTTCCGGCGCGGCCAGCGTCAGTCGCGGCTTCGGCGGTTCGGCTTCGGCGGGTGTCGCCGTGGGAACGGATGGTTCAGGAGCCACGGGCCGCGGTGGCGGGCCTGCGGCAGCCGGATCGTTGCGGTGGTCGGAAGGCATCGGATCCCCTGGTGGGTCGCCGTCTTGTGGGTCGCTCGAGGCGGAAAACAGCGACGCGATTCTGCGTGCGGGCGCCGCGACCCAGCGGCCGACTGCGGCGGCAAGGCCGCTCGATTCCGCATCGGCCTGCCGCTGGGCTTCCTGCGACGCCACTGATTGTTCGAGCGACGCCGCAACCGCGGCGGCCATGGCGAGCGACGCCGAGCGAATGGCCTCGGCATCGGCGTTGCCGGCGCGCATGGTGAGCACCGGCGGCGCGTCCTCTTCCGGATCCCTCGCCGCTCGTCCCTGAGGGCCGGCGTTGTCCGGCGCGAAATCGTTCAGCCCCTCAGCGCGCTGCTCGAGCTCCTTCTTGGCGATATCCCGCTTCGCGGCGGCAATCAGCTCCGCGTCGCTGACCGACGTCCGCTTCGGTGAGAGCGCGGGCGGCGGCGGTGGGAACGGAACCGCAGGCGGCGGCGTCTCGTGAACCGCCTGCGCCACGAGCGGCGCTGCCGGCTGCGGCGAATCGGCGGCGGCCTGTTGTGCGGCTGCGCGGTCGCGGCGAATCTCGACCCAGACACTCGGCTCGGCGCGCACGACAACGACCGTGAGACGCTCGCCGGAGAGAGCCGGAATCGGCGGCAGCTCGTATTCGATCGCGCCGAGCCGCTCGAGCGCCTGCCGCTGCTCAGGCGGCAGCAGCTCCCTGAGCGCATCGTCCACGTTGTCGACGGCAGGCAGCGGCGCGTCGATGGTCATCTCGACGCCGTTGGCCACCATGTAGGGCTTCAGCCCGCTGTCGAGCACGACGGCGTCGCCATCAGCCTTGACCAGCGCCCGCACGAGCGACGTAATCAGGATCATCAGCGACGGAATATTTTACCCCGGAGCGACCGTTAGGCCCGCGACGGCGTGCCGATTTCGTAGACGCGTACGAGCTCGACGAGCTTGTAGCCACGCGTCTGATATGGCGGGATGATACGTTCGGTGCGGAGGTATTGCAGCATGCCTTCGTCCGCGTAATCCGGCGAGCCGACCTCGGGTTTTCCGGCGAGCGCCGCTTCGAGGCCGGGCAGGGTCATCGCCGGGGCCGTGACGCTCCGCGTGCCCGGGAGGAAACCAAAGCGTTTCGCCGGCTCCTCGCGCACGACGGTGGTGAAGGTGACGAAGATCTCGTTGCTGATGAAGTTGTAACTCGCGTCGCTGCGCGTGGCCGGCGCATCTTCGACGCGGATCGCGGCCACGGCGCCGACCGTTCGCAGCTGATCGATCAGCAGCTGCGTGAACTCACCTTCGCCGGACCAGTTCGACGTATCGACGTCCACGAACCCGTACCTCCTATTCCCGACTCCTTACTCCCTACTTCCAGTCGATTCGTGCTCCCTGACAGCCACATGCAACGACATCAAGCCACCGAGCAGCGGAATGTGCCGCACCTGCGAGAAGCCGCGCGCGGCGATCAGGCGTGCGACCCCCGGCCCGCCCGGGTAGTTGCGAATCGATGCGGGGATATAGCGGTAGGTGTCGGGATCGCGGTGCAGCACCCATCCGAGCGCGCCGCCGACGACCATCAGATACGCCAGGTAGACGGAGCGGATGACGGCATTGGCCGGCCGGTTGAAGTCGAGCGACACCAGGCGGCCGCCCGGTTTGATCACCCGCGACACTTCATCGATGGCGGCGTCGAGATCCGGGACGTTGCGGAGGCCATAGCCAACCGTCGCGGCATCGAACGTCGCGCTGGGAAACGGCAGCGCGAGCATATCCCCGACGATGAACCGCACGGCGCAGCCAGCGCGGTTCTTGGCGCGCGCCAGCGCGATCATCCGCGCCGTGAGGTCGAGCCCGACGACATCGGCGCCGCGCGCGGCCAGGCCGAACGCGATGTCGCCGGTGCCGGTCGCCAGATCGAGCACGCGCTGATCGCGATGCGGTTCCACCAGGTCGACCACGCGCCGCTTCCACCGCCGATCCTGCCCGTACGACAAGGCGATGGTAATGAAATCGTAACGGTCGGCGATCGTCGCGAACAGCCGCCGCACGTATCGTCGCTTGCCGTCGGGAGTGGCGATGTCGTCGGCGAGGGGCACGGCGCGATAATATCGCTGCATGCTCCCTTCGAGCACGGTCGAGAACTATCTGAAGGCGATCTACCAGGGGCAGTCGGCGCTGTCGGGTGAGAACCGCCTCGTGGCGATGGGTCAGGTCGCCGCGGCGCTGGGCGTGGCGCCCGGCACGGCGACGACCATGGTGAAGGCGCTGGCGGAGTCGGGCCTCGCAGACTACGAGCCGTACAGCGGCGTGCGTCTCACCGCCGCCGGCGAACGGCTCGCCGGCCTGGTGCTGCGGCGGCATCGTCTCGTCGAGCTGTTTCTCGTCCAGGTCATGGGCATGAGCTGGGCGGAAGTGCACGAGGAAGCCGAGCAGCTCGAGCACGTCGTTTCCGAACGGCTGATCGAACGCATCGACGAAATGCTCGGCCGCCCGACGAGCGACCCGCACGGCGATCCGATTCCCAACCCGGACGGCGCCATCGCCACCCGCGAGCTCGACACGCTGCTGACCTGCCCGCTCGGCGCGCGGCTGCGCGTCACGCGCATCGCCGATCAGGATCCCGACTTCCTCCGCTTCATCGAGCATCACGACCTGAAGCCGGGGCAGCCGGTGGAAGTCGAGGCGCGCGACCCGGCTGCCGACGCCGTGCGGCTGCGCGGGAAACACAATCAGACGGTGACGATCGGCACGCGAGCCGCGTCGAAGCTACTGGTCGAGGTCGACAAGGGGTAGCAGGTATCGTCGCAGCTGCCGCGGTTCGTCGGCGATCCACGTATCCGCGTCGAGCTCCTCTTCCGGGAATCCCTCCCAACCAAACCCGTAGCGCGCGAGGCAGACATGCGTGCCGGCCGCTCTCGCGGTGCGCCAGTCCACGACCGAGTCGCCGACGAGCACGGTGGTCTCCGGCGTTGCGCCGGCGTCGTGCATGAGATGACGCAGGCCGGCCGGATCGGGCTTGCGCGGGAACGCGCCGTCGCCGGCCAGCACCTGCGCGGACGGAAAGTACTGCGACAACGCGAGCCCGTCGAGAATGCCGCGCGTGGCCTCGAGCGGTTTATTGGTCAGCACCGCCAGGGCCGCCCGCTGAGAGAGGGCGGCTAGGAGTTGTGGAATATCGTCGTACGGCCGGGTGTGCTGCAGCAGCCGCGCATCGTATAAGGCGAGGAACCGATCGAGCGCGTCGCCCGGCATCGCGTGTCCCGCCGCCGCGAACGCGCGCGCCACCAGAACCGGCGCGCCGTTGCCGACCATCCGGCCTATCGCTTCTTCGGGAAGCGGCAGCGCTCCGCATGCGACGAGCGTCGCGTTGGCCGCCTCGGCGATATCGCGCTTGGAATCGACGAGCGTGCCGTCGAGATCGAAAACGATCAGCCTCACTTCTCGTAAACCGCCATCGAGGTGGGCGTCTCCCACATGGTGACCTTCACGACCGGCAGCCCCTCCTTCGCCACCTGGTCGAAGATGAGCTGCGCGATGCGCTCGACGGTGGGGTTGCTGTCCATCAGGTAGACCGGCTCGCCCAGCTGCTGCAGCGCCCCGGCGGCGGGGTCGTCGTGCCGCAGCAGCATCTTGTGATCGAGCTCGCGGTCGATCCACGTCTCGACCACCTCTCGAATCTCGTGGAAATCGCGCACCATGTTGCGGGCATCGAGCGCCTCGGCCTGCACCGTGATCTCGACGATGGCGTTGTGGCCGTGAAGGTGGCGGCAGTTACCCTGATAGTCGAGCAGCCGGTGCCCGTAACAGAACTCGATGCGTTTCGTGACTGAATACATGGAACTCCGGCGCCCGGGGAGTGATGGGATAATGAGGCCGTTCGGGCCGCCAGCCTCACGTTATCTTACGTTGCGCGGCGGCCGGCGGCCGTGCCGCAGAAAACGGGCGTTTACATGAGCCACCGACCCCACCACCACGGTGCTCGGCATTCACGGACTCCACGCCGCGTCGCCTGGCGCCGCTGCGCTGCGGCCGCGGCCTTTGCCGTCTGCGCTGCGGTCTCGCTGGCCGCGGTCAGCGCCCCGACGGTGAAGTTCACCGACACGAAGCTCGCGAACGGCCTGCGCGTCATCATCTCGGAAGATCACGCCGCGCCGGTCTTCTCGCTCGTTCTCGTCTACAACGTCGGCTCGCGCGACGAGCGCGACGGCCGCACCGGCTTCGCGCACCTCTTCGAGCACATGATGTTCAAGGGGTCGGAGCACGTTGGCTCCGGCGAACACTTCTACACCGTGTTCACCAACGGCGGCACGATGAACGGCACCACGAACAAGGAGCTGACGACCTATTACGAGACCCTGCCGGTCAACCAGCTCGACGCGGCGCTGTTCCTCGAAGCCGATCGCATGCGATCGCTCGACATCAACCAGGACAACCTCGACAACCAGCGCAACGCGGTGCAGGAAGAGCGGCGGCTGCGCGTCGACAACCAGCCGTACGGCCGCGCCGACGAAGCCATGGATGCGCTCGCCTTCGACAACGCGGCCTACCAGCACTCGGTCGTCGGCTCGATGGCCGACCTCAACGCCGCGTCGGTCGAGGATGTCAACGCGTTCTTCAAGACCTACTACGCCCCGAACAACGCCACGCTGGTCATTGCCGGCGATGTGAACGCCAATGCCACGCTGGCCAAAGTGCGGACGCATTTCGAGTCGATCCCCTCGCAGCCGGCGCCGCCGCCGGTCGACGTGGCGCAGCCGGCCCAGACCGCGGAACGGCGGCTGACCATCGAGGATCCGCTCGCCCGCCTGCCGCGCCTCGACATCGGCTACCGCATTCCCTCGACGCTGTCGCCCGACGACGACACGATCGATGTGCTCGCCGAGGTGCTCGCCGGCGGACGCAGCGGCCGTTTCTACGAGCACATCGTCCGCCAGCAGCGCGCCGTGGCGGTCCGCGCCTTTGCCGGCAACAGCCGCGGCCCGCGCCTCTTCGCCATCGAAGCGACACTGGCGCCGGGCAGGTCGCTCGCCGATCTCGAGCAGGCGATCTACGCGGATATCGACGGCGTAAAGGCCGGGCCGATCGCGGATGCGGAAATCGAGAAGGCGCGCAACACCTCGCGGCGGCGGTTCATCAGCAGCCTCGAGACGTCGCTGTCGCGCGCGCGCAGCCTCGCGCTGTATGCGATCTTCTTCGGCGACCCGGGGGTCATCAACACGCGCTGGGACCGCTTCGCGAAGTTCAACGCCGCGGACGTGCAGCGCGTCGCCAGGCAGTACCTGATGCCGGAGAACCGCACTGTGATCGTGTCGCTGCCGAAACCGCCGGCAGGCGCGGCCGACGGAGGTGGGCGATGAATGCGGCCCGGCAGATCGCCCGCACGGCAGGCGCTATCGCGGTAGCGGGAACGGCGGCATTCTTCATTTGCGGCCGGACGACAAGCCTGTCGGCCCAGGAAGCTGCGTCCCCGTCGAAGGGCCTGGTCCGCAAGAACCAGGTGCCGGTCTCCGATCAGCTGCTGAAAATCACGCTGCCGAAGCCGGCTGAAACGACGCTGTCGAACGGCCTGCGGCTCATCGTGCTGGAGGATCACCGCCTCCCGCAGCTCGCCTTTCAGCTGATCATCCCGGGCGCCGGCGGCTACTCGGATCCGCCTGAACTGCCCGGCCTCGCCGCATTCACCGCGGCGCTGCTGCGCGATGGCACGGCCACGCGCAGCTCGACGCAGATCGCGCAGCAGCTCGAAATCATGGCCGCGACGCTCAACATCTCCGCCGGCAGCGCGAATGAGGCCACGATCAGCGGCTCGAGCCTGAGCGATCAGGCGATCAATCTCATCGATCTGGCGGCGGACATCCTGCTGCACCCCTCGTTCCCGGAAGAGGAGGTCGGGCGCTTCAAGCAGCGGACGCGCGCGACCCTGACGCAGCAGCGCGCCAACCCGGCGTTTCTCGCGGCGGAGATGTTCTCGCGTGCGATCTACGGTACGCACCCGGCGGCGCGGCTGTCCCCCACGGTCGCCGGCGTGGATCGCCTGAAGCGCGAAGACCTGGTCGCGTTCCACCGCGAGCGTTACCAGCCCGACGCCGCCGTGCTGGCGATCGCCGGCGATGTGTCGATGTTCCAGGCACGCTTCGTCGTCGAATCGAAGCTGAAGGCGTGGACGCGGCCGGCAGTGCCGACGACCATCGCCGTGCCGGAGCCCGCCGCCGTAGACGCCGCGAAGATCTACTTCATCGCACGACCGGGCTCGGTGCAGAGCAACCTGGTCATCGGCACACCGGCGATTGAGCGGACCAGTGCGGATTTCGATGTCCTGTCGGTCATGAACAAGATCCTCGGCGGCGGACCGACCGGACGGCTGTTCCTGCACCTGCGCGAGGAGAAAGGCTACACCTACGACGCGCGCAGCGCGCTCGACGCACGGCAGCATCGCGGCGACTGGGCGGCGACCACCAGCGTCCGCAGCGAGGTCACCGAGCCGGCGCTCGGCGATCTGCTCGAAGAAGTGCGCCTGATGCGCGAAATCGAGGTGTCGGATCAGGAGCTGGCCGACGCGAAGCGATCGATGGTGGCCTCGTTCGCGCTGTCGCTGGAGTCGCCGGCGCAGCTGCTGAACCTGTCGCTGACCCAGTGGCGTTACAAGCTGCCGGCCACTTACTGGGACAAATACGCCGAGCGGATCATGGCTGTCTCGAAGGAGCAGATCCAGGCGGCCGCGCGGAAGTATCTGGCGCCGGATCGAATGCAGCTCGTCGTCGTCGGCGACCCCGAGCGGGCCCTCGAGCCGCTGAAGAAGCTCGGTCCGGTCGACATTTACGACGAGAATGGAAGACCTGTAGGGAGCAGGGAGTAGCGGGCTAGGGTGTAGGCGGGTAGGGTGCTGCACCCTATTGCCTACTCCCTATTTTCGAAAAAACCAATTCCCCTCTGACATACGTCTGCACGACCTCGAAGCGCTCGTCGAGGACGACCAGGTCGGCGACGGCATCCACGGCAATCATCCCGTGCCCGACGAGGCCGAGCTCGCGCGCCGCGGTGGTCGCGCACAGCGTCGCCGCGTCCACGAGCGGCAGTCCGACCCGCTCGACGAGCGTGCGAAACACGCGATCCATCGTCACCACGCTGCCGGCGATCGTGCCGTCGTCGAGCAGGGCCACCGAGCCGCGAACGTTCAGCTTCTGGCCGCCGAGGCTGAGACGCGCACTGCCGTCCGTGCCGGCGGCGGCGGTGCCGTCGGTGATCGCGATGACGCGCGACGGGCGCTTCGCGGCCACAGCCATGCGCATCATCGCAGGATGCACGTGAACCCCGTCGCCGATCAACTCGGCCGCCACCTCCTCGCTCTGGAGGACGGCGCCGGCCAGCCCCGGGGCGCGATGTTCGAGCGGGGCCATGCGGTTGAAAAGATGCGTCGCATGACGCGCGCCGGCGGCAATGGCCTCCTGCGCCTCGTCGAAGCTTGCCGCCGAATGGCCGAGCGACACGCGATGGCCGCGGGCGAGCAGCCAGTGGACAAGGTCGATCGCCCCGTCGAGCTCCGGGGCCAGCGTCACGATGCCGACGTCGGGCGCGGCGCGTTCGATCTCGTGCAGGATATCGGCGCCCGAAAAGGCGCCGCTGCCCCCGTCGTCCGGCCGCGATCGCGGCGCCGGACGAAGCGCGTCGGCCGGCGTGCGCAGGCAGCCCGCCGGCTGCGCGCCGCGATAGGCGACGCTGATGAAATTGCTTTCGAGATGCGCCGGCAGCACGCGGGCCAGGCGGGGGTCGGCCGTGCGGCGGAGGTCCCGCACCTCGTCGAGGGCGGTGCGCAGCACGTCCGGGCCGCAGGCCATGGTGGTCGGGCAGAAGGCGGTGACGCCGTATCGGGGAAGGCGCGCCGCCATCCTGCCGACGGCGCCGGCGCCATCGTGCAAGTCCACGCCGTCCACGCCGTGAATGTGCACGTCGATGAATCCCGGCACGATATAGTGATGATGGAAGGGACCGGCGCTATCCGCGCGGATCTCGACTATGCGTCCGCCGTCGACGACCAGGGTGCCCGAGGAGAGGATGCGGTCGGGGAGAACGAGATCGGCGCCGGAGAGGACGATCATGAAATCGGCAGTGGGCAATCATCAATCTGCAATTTCATGGTTCCAGTCCGTGTGCACGTGCAGCTTGCGGCCGGCCAGGGGAAGCGGCACGACCTGGAGGCCGCCGGCGCCGCCAGGCGCGTGAAACAGCGCGCGATCGAGGCGGCCGAGCAGCGCCGAGAGCAGCCCTTCATCCGGGGCATGAATGACCAGAACGCCGCCGCCTTCGGCGGGCGGAAAGCGGCGATCGTCGAGGTAGTCGCGGTCGAGCGTCACCAGCGTCCGGCGCAGCTGGGAAGCGAGCTGATAGTGCTTCACGTCGGGCGCCCGGCGCAGCGTTTCCTCCTCGAGGACGAACAGCACGTCCCAATCGAGGTGGGTGCGCATGTATTGAACCAGGCCGGCGGGAATATTGGCGTCGGCGTAGATGCGCGGCCGCGGCGAGAGGCGCTCGGCGTGCGCGACCAGCTCGGAGGCTAGGGTTCCCACGTTTTCACACTCTGGGGGGCTGACGATGGGTCGTCAGAAATAGCTTAACATCTGCGTAGATGCTGAGTGACGGATCGGGCGTGCTCTCGGTGGTGCTGCTCGCGGCGGCGCTGCTGATCGCGCTGCTGGGGTGGATCATCTGGCGCAAGAGCCGCCCGTTCGCGCCCGGCGACGTCTTTCACGCAAGCCGCCTGAGCGCCGGAAACCACCTGTTTCCGACTCAGGTGCTGATCTCGCCGACGAGCGTCGTGCAGTACTCGCCGCGCTGGGTCGGCAAACAGGAGGAGTCGATTCATATGGCGCATCTGGCGTCGGTGAAGATCGACACCAAGCTGCTGCTCTCCGATGTGCTGATTGAAACGACCGGGGGCGCGAGCCCGATCCGGTGCCACGGTCACAGCAAGGGCGACGCCGTGAAAATGAAGGCGCTCATCGAGCGGTACCAGAACGACTACTACCGGCCCGCGGGGGCACGCTAAGCGGGGAGAAGGGACAGGCAGACGTGGACGATCTCACCTTCAACGCGCGGCGGGCCAGCGCCGCGGCGGCGGCGCGGCAGGCCGAGCCGAGCGACCTCGAGGCGCGCTTCCGATCGCTCGTGCAATCGCCGCTGCGCGCCGGACTGCTCCGCTACCTGAATTCGCGCCCGGAGGAAAGCTTCGACGTCGAGTCGCTGATGCAGACGTTCGGCCGGCTCAAGCTGGACGTCGAGAACTGCCTGCGCGAGCTCGTCGACTTCGGCGTCGCGCGCATGGTGCCCGGCACCCCGCCGCGCTTCACCGCCCACCGGCCGGACATCGAGGTCAGCGCCGATCTGCTCGACACATTCCTCGAGCGGCGCGCCAGCGTCAGCACCGAGGACCAGTCGCCGTCGGTGCAGCGCTTCCGCGAGATGATCGGCCGCGACGAGAAGATGCTGATCGTCTTCGAGTGGATCCGCACCGCCGCCAAGTCGGACATCTCGGTGCTGATTCTCGGGCCGACCGGCTCGGGCAAGGAAGTCGTCGCGCGGATGATCCACGAGCTGAGCCGGCGCAACGTCGCCAAGTTCCAGGCGGTCAACTGCGCGGCGCTGCCTGACACGCTGTTCGAATCGGAAATCTTCGGCTACGAGAAGGGCGCGTTCACCGGCGCGCACGACCGCAAGCCCGGCCGCCTCGAGCTCGCCGACGAGGGCACGCTGTTCCTCGACGAAATCGGCGACATGTCGCTCATCGCCCAGGCCAAGCTGTTGCGGGTGCTCGAAGAGCGGCGCTTCGAGCGCCTCGGCGGCAACAAGTCGATCGCCGTCGACTTCCGGCTGATCTCGGCGACCAACCGCCCGCTCGAGCAGTTCGTCCGCGACAACCGCTTCCGCGAGGATCTCTACTACCGCGTCAACGCCTTCGCGATCCGCCTGCCCTCGCTCCGCGAGCGCCAGGTCGACATCCCGGTGCTCGGGCAGCGTTTCCTGGCGCGCTACTGCGCGGCGCAGGGGCTGCCGCTCGACAGCAAAGCGTTCTCGCGCGAAGCCATCGACCTGATGCTGAAGTACCCGTGGCCGGGCAACATCCGCGAGCTCGAGAGCACGGTATCGCGGGCCGCCCTGTCGGCGCCGGGGCGGACGATCCGCGCGACCGACATCGAGTTCCTCCACGCCACCGAGCCGATTCAGGAGCAGCGCGGCGAGCACATGCCGTCGCTCGCCGACGCCGAGCGCGCGCACATCGCACGCGTGCTGGAAGCCGTCAAGTGGAACAAGAAGGAAGCGGCGCGCGTCCTGGACATCTCGCGCGGCACGCTGTACCGCAAGATCGAGGAATACGCGCTCGCGCCGGAAGGGCGCGGGCTCGGCAAGGGGTTCAAGGAAGACACCAGCGCCTGAGGATCGGGCGCCGCCGGTGACGCCGCTGCTACTCGCCGTCCTGCTTCTGACGCTCGGCTTGTCGGGCGGCGCGGCCGCCCTCGCCCACCGTGCGTATCGGCACCTGCGCGCACGCGCCGACGACCAGGATCGCCGCATCGCCGATCTCAATCAGCAGCTGCAGGAGCGCGACGCCCTCTACGAAGTGTCGCAGGCGCTTGGCTGCAGCCTCGGGGTCTCGGACATGATGACGCGGCTGTCCACCAGGCTCGGCGCGCTGGTGCCTCTCTCCTCGTGCGCGCTCTTCCTCAACGACGACGACCGCGCCCGCATGCGCTGCCAGTTCGCCAGCGGCGTCGACGCCGACCTGATCCTGCGGCTGACGATGAGCGAGGGACAGTGGACCGTCGGCTGGCCCGACGGCACGGCGCCGCCGCCGCACCAGGTGCATCCCGGCGCCAGCCTCGGGGCGATCTCGTCGGGCGACGAGCGCACCGTGCTCGCCTCGGCGATGATGTGCCCGCTGGTCTTCACCAACCGCTTCGTCGGCATCCTCGCCGTCTATCACACCGGGCGCGACGCCTACACCGATGATCACCGGCGGCTGCTGCTGCAGGTCGCCGACCAGGCGGCGGCGGTCGTGCACCACGCGCTGGTCTTCGAACGCACGCAGGAAGACGCGCTGCGCGATCCGCTGACCGGCCTTTTCAACGCCAGGTACGCGATGCTGCACGTGTCGCGGGAGCTGGCGCGCGCCCGGCGCGCGCCGGCGCCGATCGCCTTGTTCCTGCTCGACCTCGACGGCTTCAAGGACATCAACGATCGCTGGGGCCACCACGTCGGCGATCGCGCGCTGCGCGCCGTCGGCACGGCGCTGCAGAAAGTGATCCGCCGCTACGACGTCTGCGTCCGCTACGCCGGCGACGAATTCGTGGTCGTGCTGTTCGGCTGCGACACGCAGGAGGCCGAGCGCAAACGCGTCGAGCTGCAGCGCGCCGTCGACGAGGCGCCGTTCGAAACCGCACCGGGCGGGACCGTACGGCTCGCGATCAGCGCCGGCCTCGCCGTCCACCCGACTGACGGCGGGACATTCGACGAACTGCTGGCCGCCGCCGACAGCCGAATGTACAAAGACAAAGGCATACGGAAGTTAGAAGTGCGAAGCACGAAGTAAGAAGGCGCGGTCACTTCCTACTTCGACCGTTCACGTTTCATCAATCCAGTCAGGCTGCGCACCGCTCAACCCGGTCCACAGCACGGCCGCGCCGGTGGCGCCGAGCACCAGGCTCACGCCGTCCACCCACCAGGCGCCCGAACCTCGCCACTCCAGCCACGCAGCCGGCACGACAAGACAGGCGCCGACGACTATGGCGACCGGGCGTTTGCGAACGAGCCGGAGTAACACGCCGCGGACGCGTCTCAGCGGCATCTATGTGTGAACGGTACGTCTTACCAGCCGGACACGTGGAAACCGGCGTCGACATACAGAATCTCGCCGGTGATTCCGCGCGATTCCGGACCGAGCAGGAACAGCGCGGTATCGGCCACTTCGCTGACCTCGATATTGCGGCGCATCGGCGAGCGGTCGCGGTAGACGTGCAGGATGTCGGAGAAGCCGGAGATGCCCATCGCCGCCAGCGTCTTCACCGGGCCTGCCGAGACCGCGTTGACGCGGACGTTCTTCTGTCCCAGCTCGCTGGCCAGGTAGCGCACCGACGCTTCGAGCGCCGCCTTGGCCACGCCCATCACGTTGTAATTCGTGAAGACGCGCTGGCTGCCGAGATACGTGAGCGTGACGATGCTGCCGCCGCCGCGCCGCTCCATCAGCGGCAGCACGGCGCGGGTCAGCGCGACGAGCGAATAGGCGCTGACGTCGAGCGCGATGCGGAAGCCTTCGCGCGAGGTCTCGACGAAGGGATTATCGAGCTCCGCCTTGGGGGCGAACGCCGCGCCGTGGACGAGAAAGTCGAGCCCGCCGAACTCGCGTTCGAGGGCGGCGGCGACGTCGCCGATCTGCTGATCGTTGGTGACGTCGAGCGGCATGATGAGCGGCGAGGCGAGCGACTCGGACAGATCGCGGACGTTTTCCTCGAGCCGCTCGCCCTGATAGGTCAGCGCCAGGCGCGCGCCGCGGGCGCCCAGCGCCTGCGCGATGCCCCAGGCGATCGAACGCTTGTTGGCCACGCCGACGACGAGGCCGTGCTTGCCGGTGAGATCAGTCATAGACGAGTGCGGGACGCCGTCCGCCGGCCGGCGGACGGTCGACCGAAACTACGATGGGGCGATCACTTCGATCGCTTGCGATTGCCCTGCGGCGGACCGTGGCGCTGGTTCGTGCGCGACGGCATCTGCGGCCGTCCGCCGCCGTGGCGCACATCGCCGTTGCCGCCGTTGCCCGAGCGGTTGCCGTTGTGGAACGGCGACGCGCCGCGCGCATGGCGGAAGCGGGCATTCCGGTTATTTGGCTGGCGGATGGTGAAATCAGGCGCCGGCCGCGTGGGCGGCGCCTGGCCTTCGATCCGTGGCAACGTGGCGCGAATCAACCGGCGGTGCGCAGGACCCTCCTCGACGTTGACGCGATCCTCGGACGCGTCCTCCTCGGGCGCGTCCTCTTCGGCCGCGAGAGCCACCGGCGGCAGCGGCGGGTCAGCGGTGACGGCGTCGACGGCGGCCGCGACCAGCGCCGGCGGCGGCAGCTCGGCGATCGCCGGCAGCGGCGACGAACCGTTCGCCGGCGCCTCGTCGACCTCGTCCGCCTCGGTGGGCACGTCGTGCACGACGCGTTTGGGACCACCCGCCAGCACCTGCGCATAGAGCGCGGGCGGCGTGTCCTTGCGGCGCTGCCGCGGCACTTTCGCGTGTTTGTAAGGGTGATCGGCGTCGCAGGTCGTGCAGCGCGTCTGCTTCACGTCCTCGCCGACCATTGCGACGACGGCGTGGTTCGTGACACGACGTTCGCGCGGACAGTAATCGTCCAGAATGTCACCAAGCCGAAGCTGGCGCTGTTGCATCTAACTCTCCCGAAGACACCTTTCTGGCGGGGGAGGACAGCGAAAGGCAGCGACATACTAGCAGGCCTGTTACGGCGTAGCAAGCTGTGAGTGACCGTTCCCCGCGCTTATCCCCGGTCGCGCGTCAGCCACTCCCCTACCTCGGCCAGCGCTGCGGATACGGCGCCGGGCGCTGTCGACTGCGGCGTCCGTTTGGCGTCCACCGACGAACGGGATGTCACCCGCCCGACGACATCAGCCTCGAACTGGTCGCTGGCCGCACGCCATTCGTCGAGGGTGAGCGATTCGAAGTCGCGCCCCTCGGCTACCAGTTTCCTGACCAGCGCTCCGACGATTTCGTGCGCGCGCCGAAACGGAACACCGCGCCCGACCAGATAATCCGCAACGTCAGTAGCGAGTAGCAAGCCGGATGCCGCAGCCGCGGCGCGGGAGCGATTCAGTGTGAGACCGCTGACGACCGCCTGAACGACGGCAAGGCAGGCAGAAAGCGTGTCTTCGCTGTCGAAGACGGCCTGCTTGTCCTCCTGGAGATCCTTATTGTAACCGCTCGGCAAGCCCTTCAGTGTGGTGAGCAGCGCCACCAGATGCCCAATCGTGCGGCCGGTCTTCCCACGTACCAGCTCCAGCGGGTCGGGGTTCTTCTTCTGCGGCATCATGCTCGACCCGGTGCTGAGCGCGTCAGACAGCTCGAAAAACCGGTACTCGTCGCCGCAGAAGATGATCAGGTCCTCAGCCAGCCGGCTGAGGTGGACCATGGCGAGGGCGCAGGCGTGCACGAAGGACGCGGCGAAATCGCGGTCCGATGAGGCATCGATGCTGTTGGCCACGACCCGGGAGAAGCCGAGATCGCGCGCCAGCTCGGCCGCGCCGATGTCGTAGCTGGTGCCGGCGATGGCGCCCGATCCGAGCGGCAGGGCGTCGGCGTCCGTCCGCGCGCCATCCAGTCTGACAAAGTCGCGCCGCAGCGCCGCCACGTGCGCGAGAAAGAAGTGCGCCACCAGAATCGGCTGCGCCGGGCGCAGATGGGTGAACGACGGCATGAGCGCGTCGCCCGCCGCGCCGGCCTGATCGGCGAGCGCGGCGATGCACGTGCGCACGGCGCTCTGCAGGAGCGGAATCCGGCGCCGCAGGTAGAGGCGCAGGTCGACCGACACCTGCTCGTTGCGCGACCGGCCCGTGTGCAGCCGGCGGCCGGCATCGCCGAGCCGCTCGACCAGCAGCCGCTCGACAAAGCTGTGAACGTCCTCATCGGGGCCGTCGACGATCGCCGGCTCGGCACGCCCGCGGTCGAGCAGGTCGGCGAGCGCGGCTTCGATGTCGCGCGCCTCCGCGTCCGAAAGGATCCCGGCGCGGCGCAGCGCCCGCGCCCACGCGATGCTCCCGGTCACATCGTCTTCGAACAGGCGGCGGTCGAAGCGGAACGAGGAGCCGAACTCGAACGCCGCAGCGTCGGGCGCCTTGTCGAAACGGCCCGACCAGAGGTTAGCCATGTCGTCGCCAGTCGACGGTCGTCAGTCGACAGTCAGTCGCCAGTCGACCGTCAGTCGCCAGGCGCGCGTCATCGTCCATAATCGTTTGGTTGACGGTCGACTGTCGACTGTACACTTTCGACGAGGGAAGTTCATCGGCCGGAGAGCCGTTCGAGGCGGCGGGTGAGCGCGGCGGCGCGGCGCGCGTCGCGGGCAATCACCAGGATGGTGTCGTCGCCGCCAATCGAGCCGACCGCTTCGGCGAGCTGCGCGCGGTCGATGGCAAAGGCGAGCGGCTGCGCCTGGCCGACGCCGGTGCGGATCACGACCAGCTGCTGCACGTGCTCAACGCGCTGGAGAAACTCCGCGGCAGCGCGTTCGAGCGCGACCATCGCGGCGGCGGGGCTGTTGCTGTCGGCGGCGCTGAGCCGCTGGTAGGCGCCGTCGCCCGAGCGTTTGACGAGGCCGAGCTCTTTGATGTCGCGCGAGATCGTCGCCTGCGTGGCGGTGAAGCCGCGGCGCTGCAGCCGCTGGCGCAGCTGCTCCTGGCTGTGCAGCGCGTCGCGATCGACGAGGTCGAGGATGGCGGCTTGGCGGCGCGCTTTCATGTGGCGTTGCGCGAAGTATACATCGATTGCTGTTGATCCGAACCGGCAGCTGTGTATAAATATACTTTTCCCATGCATACCCTGACCGACCCCGTCACGCCCGGCCAGAGTGGCGCCGCACAACGTGTCGCCGCCACCGAGCGCGCGCGCGTCGCCATCGCCGGCGCCACCGGCTATACCGGACAGGAGCTCCTCCGCATCCTGTCGCGTCATCCAGCGGTCGCGATTACCGCGGCGATGTCGTCGGGCGCCACCGCCTCGCGCCGCCTGCCGGCGCTCACCCGGCTGTGGCCGGGCGAGATCACGCCGCTCTCGCAGGACACGCTGCGCGGCGCCGACGTCGTGTTCCTGGCGCTGCCCGATACCGCCGCCGCCGAGCTGGCCCCGGCGCTGGTCGACGCCGGCGTCCGCGTGATCGATCTGTCCGGCGCGTTCCGCCTCACCGACGATGCCCAGCGCTCGCGCTGGTATCCGGAAACGCACCGGGTTCCGGAGGGCACGGTCTACGGGCTCACCGAGCTGCAACGCGACGCGATCGCCGGCGCGCATCTGCTGTCGAACCCCGGCTGCTACCCGACCGCGACGCTGCTGGCGCTCGCGCCGATCGCCGCCGCCGGCCTCCTCGCGCCGGACACGGACGTCATCGTCGACGCGAAGTCCGGCGTCTCGGGCGCCGGCAAAACGCCGTCCGAGCGCACCCACTTTTCCGAGTGCCACGGCAGCCTCGCCGCTTACGGCGTGTTCGGCCATCGTCACGGCGCCGAGATCGAGCAGGGGCTCTCGGCGGCCGCCGGCGCCCCGCGCGGCGTCACGTTCGTGCCGCACCTGGTGCCGCTCGATCGCGGCATCCTGTCGACGATTTACGTCCGCGTCCGTCCGGGTACCACCGAGGAGACGCTCGCCGATGTCTATCAGCGCGCCTACCCCGCCGCGCCGTTCGTGCGGCTGACCGGCGCCTCGCTGCCCGAGATCAAGCACGTCGCGCACACGAATTTCTGCGACATCGGCTGGCGCGTCGATCCGTCCGGCCGCGCCGTGCTCGTGTCGGTCATCGACAACCTGCTCAAAGGCGCGTCGGGCCAGGCTGTGCAGAACCTGAATGTGATGCTCGGCCTCGACGAGCGCACCGGCCTGTGGTGAGTTGACCCGTCCGGTCGTTCTGAAATTCGGCGGCGAGCTCCTCGAAGATCCGGCGCGTCTCGCGGCGGTCGTTGGCGGCGTCCGGGCGATTGCCGCGGCGGCGCCAGTGGCGATCGTGCACGGCGGCGGCAAGGAAATCGACGCGGCGCTGAAGGTGGCCGGCATCGAGAAGCGGCAGATCGAAGGGCTGCGCATCACCGACGAGCCCACGCTGGCGGTCGTCGTCGCCGTGCTCGCCGGGGCGATCAACACGCGCTTCGTGGCCGCGCTCACGACCGCCGGAGTCGGCGCCGTAGGGCTGACCGGTGCGGACGACGCGTGCGGACTGTGCGAGCCGGCGCCGCCACATCGCACGGTGGACGGGCAGCAGGTGGCGCTCGGCGCCGTCGGCAGCCCGGTGAGCGAGGCGCGCATGCGCCTGCTCGACACGCTGCTCGGCGCCGGGTTCGTGCCGGTCGTCGCCTGCATCGGCGTCGGCCGCGACGGCCGGCTGTTCAACGTCAACGCCGATACGTTTGCCAGCCGCCTCGCCGCCCGCCTGCGGGCGCGGCGGCTGGTCATCGCCGGCACCACTGCAGGCGTGCTCGATGCCCACGGACGGACGATTCCCGAGCTCGACGAAGCGGCCACGGCCGGCCTGCTCGCCGACGGCACCGCCACGGCCGGCATGATTGCCAAGCTCCACGCCTGCAGCGACGCGATCGTCGCCGGCGTGGACGATGTGGTAATTGTCGACGGCCGTGACGGTTCGGCGCTGGCGCACGAAGCGCTGCAGGATCGGCCGCGCGGCGCGACGCGGCTGACCGGCGCGCGCGAGCGCACCCCGAACTAGAAGGCGCACGACACGTCGCGAGGGCGACAGACCGCGGAAAGCGAGGCGTTTCATGACGACAAAGGCTGATTTGACCGTGCCCGCCATCGTGCGGCCGCTGAGCGGGGCGGCAGTGGTCGCCGCCGATGTGCAGGCGCTCGAAGCGCGCCATGTGCTGCAGACCTACCGTCGTGCGCCGGTGACGTTCGTCCGCGGCGAAGGCGTGCGGCTGTTCGACAACGACGGCCGCGAATACATCGATCTGCTCTCGGGCATCGGCGTCGCGGCGCTCGGCCACGCGCACCCGGGGCTGGCGCAGGCGATTGCCGATCAGGCGCAGACGCTGCTCCACACGTCGAATCTCTTCTTTCACCCGCTCCAGGGCAAGCTCGCCGAGCGCCTCGCGGCGTTCTCGGGGCTGCCGCGCGCGTTCTTCTGCAACAGCGGCGCGGAAGCGGTCGAGGGCTGCCTCAAGTTCGCGCGCCGCTACTGGCACACCCGCGGCGAGCCGCGCGAGGAAATCATCGCGCTCGAGGAATCGTTTCACGGCCGCACGTTCGGCGCGCTGTCGGTGACCTCGGACGAGCACTATCGCGCGCCGTTCGCGCCGCTCGTGCCGGGCGTCCGCTTCGTGCCGGTCAACGATCCGGCGGCCCTGCTCGCGGCGGTCTCGGCGCGGACCGGCGCGATCATCGCCGAATCGGTCCAGGGCGAAGGCGGCGTGCGGCCGCTCGCCCCGGAATTCGCCGACGCGATCAAAGAGGCGTGCCGCCGCACCGGCGCCTTGTTCATCGCCGACGAAGTGCAAAGCGGCCTCGGCCGCACCGGCCATCCCTTCTACTTCCAGGCGCTCGGCCTCAGCCCCGATCTGGTTGCGGTCGGCAAGGCGCTCGGCAGCGGTGTGCCGGTCGGCGCCGCGCTGATCAGCGAACACGTCGCTACGACGATCGCCTTTGGCGATCACGGCACGACGTATGGCGGCAACCTGCTCGCCTGCCGGGCCGCGCTCTACATGATGGAAGCGCTCACCGACGGCGGCCTCGTCGGCCACATCGGCCGCGTCGGCGCGCACATGGAGGAGCGCCTGCGCGCGATGGCCGCGGCGCACCCGATGATCAAGGAAGTGCGCGGCCTCGGGCTCATCTGGGGCCTCGATCTCGACCGCGAGGCGGCGCCGGTTGTTCCGGCCGGCCTGGCGCGCGGCGTCGTCGTCAACCGCACGGCCGACACCGTCGTCCGGCTGCTGCCGCCGATGGTGATCACTGCCGACGAGATCGATGAAGGGCTGCAGCGGCTCGATTCGGCGCTGAGCGCCGTCGAAGCGGGAGCGGCGTCGTGAGCGGCAGCGCGATGGACGTGCGTGGGGAGACGAGCGTGACGAGAATCGAGGGCGGGGTGGCAACGCCGCGCGGCTTCACCGCGGCCGGCGTCAGTGTGGGGATCAAGCGGCGCGGCACGGCAGCCGAGGCGCCGCTCGATCTTGCGCTCGTCGTCTCCGATCGGCCGGCGGCCGCGGCGGCGGTGTTCACGACCAACCGCGCACAAGCCGCGCCGGTGCTCGTGTCGCGCGAGCATCTCGATCGCGCCCGCGGGACGACCCGCGCGGTGATCGCCAACAGCGGCTGCGCCAATGCCTGCACCGGCGACGAGGGCCTGCAGGTCGCGCGCGACATGGCGCACGAAACGGCGCGCCTCGTCGGCTGCCCGCCCGAGCAGGTGCTCGTCGCCTCGACCGGCGTCATCGGCGTGTCGCTGCCGTTCGAGAAGATTCGCGCCGGCCTGCCGGCTGCGATCGCGGCGCTCGGCGCCGACCAGGGGCCGGCGGCTGCCCGCGCCATCATGACGACGGATCCCTTTCCGAAAGAAGCGGCGGCGCAGCTCGCCACCGGCGGCGGCACCATCTCGATCGGCGGCATGGCCAAGGGCTCCGGCATGATCGAGCCGATGATGGCGACCATGCTCGGCTTCGTCACGACCGACGCGGCCGTGGCGCCGGCGCTGCTCGACCGTGCGTTGCGCGAGGCCGTGGACGCGACCTTCAACGCGATCACCGTCGACGGCGAATGCTCGACCAACGACTGCGTGATGCTCCTCGCCAACGGCGCTTCGGGCGTCACCATCGACGAGGCGGCCTACCGTCCGTTCGTCACCGCGCTCGAGGACGTGTGCCGCGAACTGGCGCTCGGCATCGTGCGCGGCGGTGAAGGCGCGACCAAGCTCGTCACCGTCAACGTCACCGGCGCGGCAACGGCGGCCGAGGCGCGGCGTGCCGCCAAAGCGATCGCCAACTCGCCGCTGGTGAAAACCGCGGTTCACGGCGGCGATCCGAACTGGGGCCGCCTCATCGCCGTGGCCGGCCGCGCCGGCGTGGCCTTCGAGCTCTCGCGCGCCGCCGTCACCATCGGCACGATCGTGCTGTTCCAGGACGGCCGGCCCTACGACGACGCCGCGCCGCTCGCGGCCGAGTACTTGAAGCAGACGGACATCGACGTCGCCGTCCACCTCGGCGCCGGCGACGCCTCATCGCGGGTCTGGACCTGCGATCTGAGCGAAGAATATGTCGGGATCAATGCCGATTACCGCACCTAGCAAAGACTTCCTGTCGATTCTCGACTTCCAGGCCCCCGAGCTCGAACGCTGCCTGGAAGTCGCGGCCGATCTGAAGGCGAAGCGGGCGCTCGGCGTCAATGCGCCGACGGCGAACGCGCTCAGCGGACGCCACGTCGCGATGCTCTTCGAGAAATCGTCGCTGCGCACGCGCACGACGTTCGAAGTCGGCGTGCGCGAGCTCGGCGGGCGGGCGATCGGCCTGCAGCCGGACGTCGCGCTCGGCCAGCGCGAGCCGGTGGCCGACATCGCGCGCAGCCTCGAGCGCTGGGTGGATGCCGTGGTCGTGCGCACCTTTTCGCACAAGCGGCTCGAAGAATTCGCCGGCAGCGCCTCGCGGCTCCACGTAGTCAACGCGCTGACCGATGATGAGCACCCGTGCCAGGTGCTGGCCGACTTCCTCGCCCTCCGCCAGCGCTGGAGCACGCTGCGCGGCCACACGATCGCGTTTGTCGGCGACGGCAACAACGTCGCGACCTCGCTCGCGTACGCCGCGGCCGAGCTGGGCGTGAACCTGCACATCGCCAGCCCGGACGGGTATGCGCTGCCCGACGCGGTCGTCCAGCGCGCGACGGCTGCCGCCAGGCACGGCGCGCGGCTGCGCCTGTTCTCCAAACCCCGGGACGCCGTCGCCGGCGCCGACGCCGTGTATACGGACACCTGGACGTCGATGGGCAAAGAAGCGGAAGCCGCCACGCGGCGGCAGCTGTTCGCGGAATACCAGGTCACCCCGGCGCTGATGGCCGACGCCCGGCCGGGCGCCTTCTTCATGCACTGTCTGCCCGCGCATCGCGGCGAAGAAGTCACCGTCGACGTGTTCGAATCGGCAGCGTCGATCGTCTTCGACCAGGCCGAGAGCCGCCTGCACGTGCAGAAGGCGCTGCTGCTGATGCTGCTCGCGCCAGACGCCACGCGGTAGCCTTCCGACAACCGCAGCGCTCACAGCGATCACCGAGGAGATTCCTCAGGCTTTCTCTGTGTGCTCCGTGCGCTCTGTGGGTAAACTCCGATGGTGATGGATGCTCCGTGGCTCGCGCACTATGATCCCGGCGTCCCTGCGACGCTGGCGCCGTACCCCGAACGAACCGTCGTCGACTACCTGAGCGATTGCGCCCGCGAGCACGCGCACCGGCCGGCGATTCTCTTCAAAGGCGCGGCGCTCACCTGGCGCCAGCTCGAGACGCTCAGCGATGCGTGCGCGTCGCTGTTCAGCTCGCTCGGCGTGAAGCGCGGCGATCGCGTCGCGCTGCTGCTGCCCAACTGCCCGCAGTTTCTCATCGCCCAGTTCGGCGCGTGGAAACTCGGCGCCATCGTCGCACCGCTCAACCCAACCTACACGGCGCGTGAGCTCGAAGGTCCGCTTCGCGATCACGACATCACGACCATCGTCACGCTGACCCGGTTCTACTCGCGGGTGAAGCCGCTGCAGGGCGCGACCCCGCTGCGCCACATCGTCTGCACCAATATCAAGGACTACTTCCCGCCGCTGCTGCGCTTCCTGTTCACCATGGCGCGTGAAAAAAAGGACGGCGATCGCATCACCCTCGCCGCGGGCGATCACGATTTCCTGACCGGGTTGACGCAGCACGCCAGCCGCGCGGTCGAGCGCGCAGCCATCACGGTTCACGATCCCGCCGTGCTGCTGATGAGCGGCGGCACGACCGGCATTCCCAAGGGCGCGCTCGGCGCGCATGGCGCCTACACGTTCACCGGCCTGCAGGTGCGGGAGTGGACGCGGTCGGTGCTCGGCGGCGAGCGCAGCGTGATTCTCGCGCCGCTGCCCTTGTTCCACGTCTACGCCAACGTCGGCATTCAAGGCTTCGCGGTCGTCACCGCCAGCCCGTTGGCGCTCGTGCCGAATCCGCGCGACCTCGATGATCTGGTCGCCACTATCCGGCGCGTGAAGCCGGCGTTCTTCAACGGCGTGCCGACGCTGTATATCGCCCTCCTCAAGCATCCCGCGGTGCAGAAAGGCTCGGTCGATTTCAAGTCGATCAAGGTCTGCTTCTCTGGAGCGGCGGCGCTGCTCGCCGATACGAAGCAGCGCTTCGAATCGCTGACCGGCAGCCGCATCGTCGAGGGCTACTCGCTGACCGAAGCGATGATGGCGCTGTGCGTGAATCCGGTGAAAGGCGTGAACAAGCTCGGATCGGTCGGCCTGCCGCTGCCGGACGTGACGGTGCGGATCTTCGACGCGGACACCGGCACGCGCGCGCTGCCGGCGAACGAAGTCGGCGAGATCTGCTTTTCGGCGCTGCAGCTGATGATGGGGTTCTGGAACCGGCCCGAGGAAACGGCCGCGACGCTGCGCGATCATCCGGAGAACGGCACGACGCGGCGCTGGCTGCACACCGGTGACCTCGGCTACCTCGACGAGGACGGCTATCTCTTCATCGTCGACCGGCTGAAGGATCTGATGAAGCCAAGCGGCTACCAGGTGTGGCCGCGCGAGGTCGAAGAGGTGGTCGCGGCGCACCCGGCGATCGCGGAAGTCGGCGTCGCCGGCGTGCCCGACCCCAGCAAAGGCGAAGCGGTGGTGGCGTGGGTCGTCCTCCGCGGCGGGCATTCCGCGACCGAGCAGGAGATCCGCGACTTCTGCCGGCAGTCGCTCGCGCCTTACAAGGTCCCATCCCGGGTCGAATTCAGAGCGGAGCTGCCCAAGACGATGGTCGGAAAGGTGCTCCGCCGTGCCCTTCGCGATGAAGCGCGGACCTGACTGATGTCGATTTTCCTCCCGGCCGTTCGTCTCTGTAGGTGAAGACGACGCCTGTTGGTTGAACCGCTGTTTCGTCCACATCAGCGTGGACCGGAGGACACACGATGTCTCAATACCTGCTCCTGCTTTATCAGCCCAGGACCAATGCGCCGGTCGGGCCGGAAGAGATGCAGAAGGCGCTCGAAAAATACATGGCGTGGGCGAAAAAGCCGTTCGCCACCGACGCGAAGCGCCTGGCCAACGACGCCGGCAAGGTCATCCGTCCGCAGGCCGGCGGACCGCGCACGACTGACGGCCCGTTCAGCGAGACGAAGGAACTGCTCGGCGGCTACTACATGATCGAAGCGGCGAGCTACGACGAGGCTGTGCAGCGCACGCTCGATCATCCGCATCTCGAATACGGCGGGACGATCGAAGTGCGGCAAATCTTCGGTTCGTGAGCGGCACGGCGGACAGTCCCGTCCTTCTCGAGCATCTGTTCCGTCATCAGGCGGGCCGGCTGGTGGCCCGCCTGACCGGCGTGCTGGGTCCGGCGCACGTCGATCTCGCCGAGGAGAGCGTGCAGGATGCGATGGTCCGCGCGCTGGAGACGTGGCCCTATCAAGGCGTGCCGGACAATGCGGCCGGCTGGCTCTATCGCGTCGCCCACCACAGCGCCATCGACGTCATCCGCCGGAGCAGGACCTTCGGCGACAAGACCGAGGCGATCGTCGTCGAGCTCACCCGTGCCGCGCAGGTGACGCTGCCTGAACCCGACGAAGAAGAGCAGCTGCGCGACGACGAGCTGCGGATGATCCTGATGTGCTGCCATCCGGAGATCCCGCGCGATTCGAGCGTCGCGCTCAGCCTCAAGACGATCGGCGGGTTCAGCGTCCGCGAAATCGCGCGGGCGTTTCTCGCCGAGGAATCGGCGATCGTCCAGCGTCTGGTCCGCGCCAAGCGGCAGATTCGCGACCGCCGGCTGACGCTCGAGCTGCCGCGCGGCGCCGAGCTCGAGCGGCGGCTCGATTCGGTGCTCGACGTCCTCTATTTCATGTTCAACGAGGGCTACGCGACGCACGAAGGCGAGGCGCTGATTCGCCAGGATCTCTGCCAGGAAGCGCTGCGCCTCGGCCTGCTGCTTGCCTCCTCGTCCATGGCCGCCCCGCGCGTGCACGCGCTCGTCGCGCTGATGGCGCTGCAGGCCGCGCGGCTCAAGGCGCGCGTCGACGAGGCCGGCGACCTGGTGCTGTTCGACCGGCAGGACCGCCGGCAGTGGGACGAGGATCTGCTGGCCGTCGGCTTCGCGCATTTCGATCGCGCCATTGCCGGCGCAGAGGTGACCGAGTATCACGTGCAGGCGGCGATCGCCGCGACGCACGCTCGCAGCTCCGAGCCCGGCGCGGATAACTGGCCGCTGATCCTGCAGCTCTACGATCAGCTCCTCGCGCTCAATCCTTCGTCGATCGTCGCGCTCAATCGCGCGGTGGCGGTCGCGAAAGTGCACGGCGCCGCCGCGGCCCTGCCGCTGCTCGAACCGCTGGCGGCCGATCCCAGGCTGAAGCAATACCACCTGCTGCTGGCGGTCCAGGGTCACCTGCTCGAGGACCTCGGCCGCCGGGCGGCAGCCGCGGACTGCTTCCGCGCCGCGCTCGAGTGCGCGTGCAGCGAGCCCGAGCGGCGGTTTTTGCGCCGCAAGATCGCCGGCTGCGACGAGTGGTCCGGCTGAAGCCGGACACTACTGGTGCCGGTCGAATTTCGGAGGTCCGGCTGAAGCCGGACACTACGAATGTTGGTCGAATTCCGGAGGTCCGGCTGAAGCCGGACACTACTGATGCCGGTCGAATTCCGGAGGTCCGGCTGAAACCGGACACTACGGATGTCGGTCGAATTCCGGAGGTCCGGCTGAAGCCGGACACTACGGGATGTCGGTCGAATTTCGGAGGTCCGGCTGAAGCCGGACACTACGGATGTTGGTCGAATTTCGGAGGTCCGGCTGAAGCCGGACACTACGGATGTTGGTCGAATTCCGGAGGTCCGGCTGAAGCCGGACACTACGGGTGTCGGTCGAGTTCCGGAGGTCCGGCTGAAGCCGGACACTACGGATGTTGGTTGAATTTCGAAGGTCCGGCTGAAGCCGGACACTACGGATGCCGGTCGAATTCCGGAGGTCCGGCTGAAGCCCGACACTGTTGTTAATCGAATTCCGGAGGTCCGGCTGACGCCGGACACTACGGATGCCGGTCGAATTCCGGAGGTCCGGCTGAAGCCGGACACTACGGATGCCGGTCGAATTTCGGAGGTCCGGCTGAAGAAGGACACTACGAATGTTGATCGAATTCCGGAGGTCCGGCTGAAGCCAGACACTACGGATGCCGGTCGAATTTCGGAGGTCCGGCTGAAACCGACGCTACGGATGTCGGTCGAATTTCTCCGCCAGAAGCGAGACCCTACGGATTGTCAGTAGAATTTCCGGTAGTGTCCGGCTTCAGCCGGACCGTCCGAGGCCTGCTGCTATAGTTAGGCCGTTCCGATGAGGCTCGCCATCCTGCTCACGGTCGCGGCCGGCGCGCTGGGCCTGAGCGCGGCGCCGCCGCTCACTGCGCAACAGCCCGCGGCAAAGTCTGTGTGGGACGGCGTGTACACCGCCAACCAGGCGCGGCGCGGGGCGTTGAAATCGGGGCTGTGCACCGAATGCCACGGCGAGGGTTTCGTGGACGGCCCGGCGCCCACGCTGGTCGGCCCCGACTTCTTTTATCGCTGGGAAGGCAAGTCGGTCGGCGATTTGTTCGACCTGATTCGCCTCACCATGCCGGACAACGATCCTGGCGCGCTGTCGCGTGAAGAGTACGCGGACCTCGTCGCCTACATCCTGGCGCTGAACAAGTTTCCCGCCGGCGCCGTGGACATTCCCACGGCGCTCGATCCGATGCGGACGATCCGGATTCTCGAAACCAGGCCCTGACGAGGACCATCACCATGTGCGCTTTTCGACGGACCACCGTGACCTCCCTCGTCGTCGCGGCCGCGATGGCGGGCGCGGCCGTGGTGACGCATCTTGGCTCGACGACAATCACGGCGGCCGACGACCAGCCGCACACGACGTGGACCGCTTACCTCGGCGGCAACGACTCGACGCAGTATTCGGCGTTGAAGCAGATCAACAAGAGCAACGTGAAGCAGCTCGAGGTGGCGTGGACGCTGCCTGCCGGCGAGGGGACGGTGCGCTTCAACCCGATCGTCGTGGACAACGTCATGTATGTCCTCGGGCCGAATCGCTCGATTGTCGCCGTCGACGCGGCGACCGGCAAGGAAGTGTGGGTGCACCGCAACGAAGGCGCGGTCGGCGACCGCGGCATGAACTACTGGGAGAGCAGGGACCGATCGGAGCGGCGCCTGCTCTACATGAACAGCGGGTTCCTCACGGCGATCGACGCGAAGACCGGCAGCACCATCGCCGGTTTCGGCGACAACGGCAAGCTCGACGTCCGCGCCGGACTGCACCGCGACGTCACCGCCCTCCGGCCGCTGCAGACCGGCAACCCGGGACGGATTTTCGAGAACCTGATCATCATGTCGCTGCCGGCGGGCGGCGCCGCCTACGCATCGAACCCCGGCGACACCCACGCCTACGATGTGCGGACCGGCGAGCTGAAGTGGGCGTTCCACAGCGTGCCGGAAAAAGGCGAGTTCGGCGCCGACACGTGGCCGGAGGGCGCGCTCGCGTCGGGCGGCGGCGTGCACAACTGGAGCGAGCTCAGCGTCGACGACAAGCGCGGCATCGTCTACATCCCTTTTGGTACCGCGCGCTTCGATTTCTACGGCGGCAACCGCCACGGCAACAATCTCTTCGGCAACAGCCTCGTCGCGCTCGACGCGCGGACCGGCAAGCGGCTCTGGCACTACCAGATCGTTCACCACGACCTGTGGGATTACGATCTGCCGCAGGCGCCGAAGCTGCTGACGCTGCGCAAGGACGGCCGCAACGTCGACGTCGTGGCACAGGCGACCAAGCACGGGTTCGTGTTCGTCTTCGACCGCACGAACGGCACGCCGTTCTTCCCGATCGAAGAGCGGCCGGTGCCGCAGACCGACGTCCCCGGCGAGTGGACATCGCCGACGCAGCCGTTTCCGACCGCGCCGCCGCCGTTCGCGCGGCAGTCGTTCACCGAGAAGGACATCAACCCGCACGCCTCGCCCGAGGATCAGGCGAAGCTGCGCGAGCTGTTCAAGACGGTGCGCAACGAGGGGCTGTTCACCCCGCCCAGCGTGCGCGGGTCGATCGAGCTTCCGGGCCACAACGGCGGCGCTAACTGGGGCAGCACCGCGGTCGATCCCACCAAGGGAACGATGTATGTGGTCGCGAAGAATCTGCCGACGCTGCTGAAGATCCTGCCGCCCAACGCGCCGGCCGCCGCAGGAGGCAGCCCTCTGGGCGGTGCGGTCGATCCTGGACGGGGTGAGGGCGCGGCCGGGCGCGGTGCGCGCGGCGGTGGCGGCCGCGGTCCGGCGCCCGTGCAGGTGCCCGCTGGGGCCCCGCCGGGGTTCGTGCCGTACGCGTCGCCCTACGATTTCATGTTCCAGAGCAACGGCCTCTCGGCGCTCAATCCGCCATGGTCGCAGATCACCGCGTACGATCTAAACAAAGGCACGATCCTCTGGCAGATTCCCGACGGCGAGTTCCCCGGTCTCGCCGCGGGCAGCCACGCGCCGCGCGGCGGCCCGGCGGTTACCGCCGGGGGCCTCGTCTTCGTCGCCACCTCGTCGGATCGCAAATTCCGTGCGTACGACCAGGACAACGGCAAGGTGCTTTGGGAAAAGGAACTGCCGGCGGCCTCCGAAGGCGTGCCGACGGTTTACGAGGTGAACGGCCGCCAGTTTGTGGCGATCGCCGTTGGCGGCCCCGGCCTCTTCCCGACGCGCGGCATCGGGATCACGACGCCCCCGGGACCGAGTCAATACATGGTCTTCGCGCTGCCACGGCGATAAACACAGGGCAGGACAGGCGGGA